>Ga0209367_1000223_pt1 | contig 47580 bp, 25 predicted proteins | sample WorMetLIZISLAND2_FD_187412 | JGI IMG/M metagenome (GOLD analysis project Ga0209367, IMG submission 187412) | Marine gutless worms symbiont microbial communities from Max Planck institute for Marine Microbiology, Germany - Olavius geniculatus... ... | reverse complement strand
TCGTATTTTGCCTAAAGTGCTTTGATTTACGGCTACCACAGATTAGGCTATAGTATATTCACAGACCCAAATGAGAAATTCATAAACGTAGATGTCAGGGCTTTCGTAAAATCAGATGCCAAAGAGCCCCACTTTGGTAAATCCAGCTACAGACTGAAAAAGTTTCATGCAACAATCAGCCTGATTCAAATGCTGCTTCCATTAGCGCACCAAATCGTTTCAGCTGAATGCCCTATGACGTCATAAATTACAATGACGTCACTTGCACAATCTGCTCACACGAATACGCCAGGTAGGTACTTTTTACTGATATATAGATAATAAAAAAATTTTGTCTAATATACTAAGGCTCAAAACTTTTTGAATGCCCATCGTTTTTGTTTGCAGTCGTAATTGACTCAAATGCTGGTATTTGCGGCTAGCGCAAATGCAGGCTATTGCATATTCACATATGCAAATGAGAAATTCAAAAACGTATTCGTTAGGGCTTTCACAAAATCAGATGGCACGGGGCTCCACTTTGGTGCACTTAGCTACAGACTGGAAAATTGTCATGCAACAGTTAGCCTGATTCTATGCTGTTTGCATTAGCGCTCCAAATCGTTTTGGTTTAGAGCTATATGACGTCATAAATTACAACAACGTCATATCCGCAACCGACTCATTATAGTTTGTAAAGGATGTACGTTTCACTGATGTATAGATTGTACAAAATATTATTGTCTAATACGTCGAGGCCGGAAACTTTTGGGATGGCCCTCGTAATGTGATCATTTTTCAAAATTTATTGTAGATTTGAATTGCACACTTTAGAGTGTTTCATTTTGTTACCTTACGGAATACTAGCATCAGCTTTTGAATGCTAAAATTGGTGCGCTCAGGTCTTGATGTAGTAACGTGGATTACATCACTGTAGACTTACTGCCAAGTGTGTCGCTGTCGTATCTTGAAAACCGTTCAACATTCTGATGAAGTTGTGAAGTTATAAAAATGTTGGCTTGATGTTTGTGTGTGTTCTTATGTGTCTATTTCTGTGTTTTGTAGGCCCCTGAGGTGTTGATGTCGTTGCGCTATGATGCCAAAGCTGACCTGTGGAGTGTCGGTACAATTGTCTATCAGTGCCTCACGGGTCGAGCGCCGTTCCAGGCACAGACACCACAGCAGCTGAAACAGTTTTATGAACGCAACGCTCACCTGCAGCCGACGTAAGCCACAGACACACAGACAACACTGTAGCTAGAGGATACATACGGATTGTAATCTCTTGATTCCGAATCCCGAGATTGCAGTCATTTTCACCGATTCTGTATCCTCGGATTGGTGGCATCCCAATCTCGGTATTTCAAGACTACATATTCGTAAAAATTTGTAAAAGTTGTACTTTTTTGCAAGGTAAATGATAAAAATAACGGTTTTGGCCATCCTTAACTTACCTTACCTCCGGGGTGGGCAGGCTCTTACACCTGCCCAGCGCTGAGGCCATATCAGTTCGGCCCAATGCGCGTCCCTGAATGTAACCACAAGTTACAGGTAACGGCTATAAAGTCGTAAACAGCTGTGAAGCTGTAAATAGATGGCTATAAAGCTGTAGTTGGCTGTGAAGCTGAAACCAGCACAAAAGCACTGGTAACATGCAGTAAATGCTCTCACGGATTTGGTCAGATCTTAGTTAGCTCCTACCCTCCAGATTTCAGAAATCTTTCAGGTCATCGGTGCAAAGCCCCACCACCACGACAAGGTGGCTGACCACGGTGGGGAGTTTTGGCCATCTAATAAGTAAAATATTTTATGTGCACTATAGAGCCCTAGCCTTTGCTCAATATACTGTTTACTGTAATTTGTAAATTTTGATAGTTGACAATCATTCTCTACAGTTCTGATATACTTTCTAAGGAGGCTTACTACATTTTGTGCATGAAATACTCCTATAAGGGATGCCAAAAGAATGACCATCCTGTAAACTTAATTTCGGGACATTATCCCGAGATTACAAATTTTTTTATTCGGGATCTCACGACTGAGATTTCAATTCTGGGATTGCAATTACTGGTCATACAGAAGCACAGGAGTTGACATGTGTACAATGCTCATTGGCTTATTATGTGGTCATCCTATGGGACACATTACGAGTCTTGTCCATTCATCCATCTGCTTGTTTTTCTATCTCTCTGTGCCATATACAGGGTGGCCCAAAAGAGTAAGCTATTGCATTTTTTCCATATCTTTGCTAAATATTGGCTAATTTTCACAATTTTTTTCACCAGTAGACTCTGTAAGAAATTTGCTACTTAGTGGCATGCACAGCACACTTGTTATGTCACCACACTACTTTGTAAAACATAAATATGAAAAATTTAGCAATATTTACAGATGGGCAGAAGGTATAATGGTAATTTTTGAAGTATTGAAGTAAAATGTTAAATACGAATTATAGCAGGGTTGATAAAAAACACGATTTTTTAAATAAAAATTGAAGGCTTCAATTTTTTTTGTTTGAAATCAATTTTTTTTTATTCAAATTGATTTTTTGGATTTTTTAAATTTTTATTATATTTCTACGCCATTCTATGCTATCTGTGATAACCAATGTGTTACCTTTATCTGTTAGTTTGTGGATGACAGTAATTGGCTTTGATTAGAGTTTCTTTTTTTAAAAAAATTACATGTGTTATTTTTTTTATAGCAGCCTGGCAAAGAACTATTTACAATTTTAACCTGGTGATGCATTCTAATGTTTGTGAATATTTATGGGGCTGCAATTTTTCAGCTTTTTTTAAGACAAATAGTAGACAATGATGAAGGTCGTAACATTTCTAATACCTGTAAGCATGCTGATTGCTGAAAGTAACTACCAAAACAACATGAGAAATTAACAAGAGTCAAGGCCAAGTAATTGGCGATGTCAACTTTGGTAAATTGCATCAGGTTAAGGTAACTTACCAGCTCAGATATAACCAAATATTAATGTAGTCATTAAAATAAATTGAGTTAGAAAGCACTACAGTCCACTAAATACCAATAATAGATTGCAAACTGAAAACAGCCATCACATTTACACAAAAATTTGTAGTTTTATATTCAGTGATTTCAATTGTGATTTTTATTGTTGATTCAAATCATGATTTAAATCGATTTAAATCAATGATTTGAATCACTTGATTTAAATCGCATCAACCTTGAATTATAGTAAGTGTCAAAAATGTTTACATATAGCTACAGAGTAAGTTTTCATCTTGCAGCAGAATAGTGCACAGCTTGTAGGGCGGCACGATCGAAATACAATGGTCATGCGATTAAGAGAGCAAAATTGCAGCCACCAACCAGCATTGCTTTACATTGAAAATGTATGCAAAAAAACAGCTCAAATTATTTGAAAAGGATACAGTGTTCAATATGTTCTCCATTGTTTTTTACACTTACTAGAATTTATATTTAACATTTCAATTAAATACTTTAAAAATTTACCATTAGACGTTCTGCCGATCGGTAGAAATTGTTGGTTTTGGGATATTTATATTTTACAAGGTAAAGTAGTGACATGATAAGTGTGGTATGCATGTCACTGAGTATAGCAAATTTCTTACAGAGTCTACTGGTAAAAAATTGTGACAGTTGGTCAGTATTTAGTGAAGATGTGATCAAAGTGCAATAGCTTACTTTTTTGGGCCACCCTGTAGTCTTCTAACTCAAAAGTAACAAGGCATTGAAATACCAAAATTTGGCATCTTTTTGCTTAAGCTACAAATGGCGGTCATTTTTAATGTTTCTTTGTGAAGCATCAGTTTTGGACAATTTTGGGTATTAATGATAAATTTTTCATTGTTATGCAAACTGGTACAAATTTGAATTGAAACTAATCTTGTTACATGCTTGTGTATTTTATGTGTTGCAGTTATTAATTTATTATAATGTGATGGAACAAATCACGTTGACGAATCATGAACGTTTATTTTGTATTTAGAATGACCTATACTTGCTGTGTGTATCTGGACATTTTTGTGTGACATGTTTTTTTGTGAGAGTAAATCTATAATGAGATAAAAAAAAGGATATGGTTGTCTTTGAATTAATTTGTAGGCTGAAACACTATTGAAATGTATATTAAGCTACTTGATGTAATAAACTATGTGAATTCGTTACAGTACTGATTGTATTCAGTAACTTGTCGACACTTTCGTTACCACTTTTGTCTTTCTCGGAATTATTTCTGTTTGTCGCTAGATGTCGCCACTGCAGACAGTTTGTCATAGAAATGGGGAAGTTGGTAGGACAGGTTCACCCCCTGTCCTTCAATAGACAGCATTATGAGATTGATGACTGTCTGGAGGATAACAGGGAAGATTATTAAAACTGCCGTTATCATTACATATGATGCACAGTTATAATCGGCAGTTCTTACAATTTTAGGTTTAGGTCGTTTTTTTGTGTTTTGTGTTTCATAAAGGTTAGACTTTCCATGAAGGTTAAACTTTTTGTTTTGTTATTACGCGTTTTACTGTATGTGCAATTTTGCCTGCAAAGGCCATCCCCGAAATGACCTATGCTGTGTCGGGCAGGACGCTGAACCATACTTACTCACTGGTATGACTGGCTGATGCATACTGTTATTACATGGAAGCCAATGTGGATGTGTGTGTTTTTGTGTGATTTCAGCATGCCTTTGGGTATCAGTGCCAGCCTACGGCATCTATTGATCAACATGCTCAAACGTAATGCCACCGACAGAATTGAGTTCGGTATGTTCCAGTGTTTCTCCCTGTCATAAATTGCTGTCATTGTTCTGATCTGCTGGTTTAGATGTATGTTTGTCACAGCAATGGAGACTGCGCGAACCAGGTCATCAGCTTCATCTGTGTTTTACAATAATACTCGGCACTATTAGTATGTATATAGTACTTTGTCCAGAGTACTTGCCAGAAGTATTTAAGTTTAATATAATGAAGTAATAGTAATAATAATAATAGTAATAATGAAGTAATTCTGTCTGTCTGTCCGTCCGTCCGTCACACGGGTGGATCAGTCAAAAGTGGTGCAAACTAGGATTACCAAATTTTCACCGTCGGCTGCACGGAACTATCGTTATGCGATCCAGAGAGAGAATTTGGTATTTGTGTATTAACTTAGCGTGAAGACCCCAATTTTCAGCTAATATACTGAACTGGAACTGCTATACTTTCGCGCGTCTCATGAGCATTAGTTCAAATTTTTTGTTTTTTATTTGTGTACCAGTGCATACGCTTTTGATAAGTATAGAATTTGTTAAAATTATCTACCAGTAGGTTGCTTTTGTAAAGAAAACGTGCCAGTCGTTTGCAATATTTAAGTGTAATTATATGTTCTCTTTGTTACTTGACATGCAGATGAGTTGGTATTTGATGGCTTATTGCAGATGATTTCTTCAAACATCCATTCCTGTCTCCTGCTTGTGACGAGAGTAAGTCACACTGATAATCGAGATGCAGCATTGTAGTTAGTGATGATTCGATATCCGGATTTCAATTTTGATACGATATCGATACGATATTTTACAAAATATCATGATATTGATATTGATATTTTTAAATAATAAGTATGTAAATCTTATACAAGCATAGGAGCAAGACGTGAACATTGAGCAAGGGATTATGCTCCATTTAGATAATAAAATATGTCCTTAGGTAAAACTAAATTACAATTGTAGATAAATTACGACACCATTAATTCGTCCGATTTGTAATTTTTCTTTCCAGTCATGCAGCATGGTGGAGAATCTGTAGAAAATGTCACGATATTGTCAAAAATATTTTTGAATATCGCGATATATCGAGAAATTCTATATTCTTTTCGACGATATGATATGATATATCGATATCAAAAACGATATATCAATATTTTCAATATATTGAATCATCTTAATTGTATTATCTATTTCTTTGTCTGACTGTTTTTCTGTCTGTCTGTAGCATATTTGCTTCTAACTTGAAAACAAACACCTGAACATTCCCCATGCCAGGAGTAAATGGTGTGCCAGTTGTTAGTATATAAGGTCATACATTAGGGTTTCACAGTTTCAGGCAGGTCGCCACATCGTAGGTTGGTATTGAGCTGACGTATTTTTGGTTTAATAGATTATCTAATTATGTCTTGCCGAAAATAATACAGAACTTTTTTAGCAAGAAATTTATTACACTGTGTCTCAAAATTAGTGGACCTCCCCTGCTTCATACGTGCCTAATTCAGTTTGTAGTTTATGGATTTCAATGAAATATCGTACTGTGCACTATTTTAACATTACTTACTGTCAGAGCTATTATGATGTATGCACTTTACCGTGTGTGCTCAATGTAATGTCGTTATGACGTCAGAGTTTGTTTACATTACGGTTACGTTAAATATGTTGTTATTGACAAAGGGATCAAGCAGCAGCGTACCCGCCTTAGACTAAAAGTTTGCATCGAGGCCAAACTTTATATGCTAGTTCAAAATTATTGTATCAGGGACTGTTTCAAATTTTGTAAAAATACCTGACAAACTTATCTCTATGGGGTGGGCTAATTTTAGGACACTGTGTAAATAAGAGCATATGGTATATTATATGGTTTATTATTATTGTTTGTATCGTGTTATACATGTAATTAGTGATGATGTCTTCCTTTCGTCAGCTGACGGTAGGTTTCTATGGCAGACCAGCCACTGACACTGAGCAGTTTCAACCGTCTACTCCAGCTGCTGCTGCTGGTGCTGCTGCTGGTGAGTTCCTCTCAGTTTATCCACTTTACTGTTTGTTATCGGTGTAAACAAGTGGTGATTTCAGCCCGGTCTTACTCTTGCATATGCACAATCATAATGGTCAGTTTTTACCATTTTTGGCTTACAATAGAATTTTGTGTTTTCTGTGTTCCATGTTGTATGTTTTCTGTAAATGTTAAATTTTCTGTTCCATTATTGTGTGTTTATGTGTGCATTTTGCTGGAAAGGCCGTCCCCGAAATGATCAATACTGTGTTGGGTGGGATGTTAAACCCTGCTCACTCACTCACTAGCATTCCTGCTCTGGGTTTTATTTATATATATATTTTAAATTTATATTTATTATATTATATTGCAAACATTCTGGTTGGACTGCTCAGCTCTGCCATATGTCATCTCTTTTTAGCATTATCATTATTATTAGAGCTGTCGAAGCGTTAATTTTTTTACTGCATTAACACACTGTGTTTATTATTTAACGCATTAATTTGCATTATTAGCTCATCCAGGCCCATCGAAAAGGAGAGTAATGGAGGTTTGCCCGGGCCCCGCTACATTTGGGGCACCTGCCTGTAGAATATTGAAAGTTAGAAAGCAGATAAAAGCACATTTTTCAACAATAACTGACGTCATAGCTGGCATAGAAATCTATTAGCTTGTCATCTAAATAATATTTATTTACAATAGTGATGGAATGGCAACTACTGTTTAGTTACTTGAATTCATTCGGTTTTTAAATAACTGCAGTAAAAAGGAATATTGGAACTTTTGCTTCACAGAATTCGGTAAATTAAATAAATTTTGCATGTGTTAATTTTTTAATTCACGTTAACTTATTAACATGCTAACGCATTAATTTGACAGTTCTAATTATTAGTAGGTGATATTTAGATCAATTTTGGTTTTCTAAGCTTTTTCGTTTCAAGTTCGGAGCATGTAATTGACAGACAGATGGACTTTGGACAGACAACAACTGTAATGTGGTTTGTTAAGATGGTCCTTTGAAGTGCAATACTGCATATGGTTGTTAGGTGTTTAGTGGGTGTTGGACACAATTAATTTGTTTCTGTTTAATTTTAATAGATCATACTAGTAAGTATGGAGATAGTGTGAGATGAAGTGTGGTCAGTTCTTGTTGTTTTATGATTTGTCTGACTTTGTGAATATATTTCTTTCTATTACATGCGGCAATTGTGGCACGAATTTGTGTTATTTACAGTGGTCAAGCCGCCACGGGCAACAATACGTCGGAAAAACGTCATTGCCCCATTGCCTTGGTACGGTATATTCAGTGTATTAGCTAGCTGTAAGTATGTGAATAGATATGGCTGCTTCTGTAGCACAATAATTAAAATCAGCTGTCACAGTCCAGTACCACAATATGCAGTTATAGACAAATAGCTGTAGATATGTTTATAATCATCAGCATTTTGCGGTTACTAGATGATATTATCATTAGCTTTCGAAGTCAGTTCTCCTGTTAGTAGGGGTGTGAGGAATCCGTTGAAAATTTTAATTTTCGTTTTTTTTAAAACTGAACCGACATTAAATTTTAAAAATCGAAAATTTGTTTTTTTGTCGTTAAGTATATAGATAGCTGAATTGCCGGTTTTTAGATGGTTTTTACACCTTTTGTGTCAGTCAAAGTAGCTTTATCCAGGCTCAGTTTCAAAACCCTTTGACCGACAATTAGTTGAATCATTACAGCAGTCAGCACACGAAGTAGCCTGCCTAATTTCTAATGTCAAATGCAGAGTAATAGATGGCTTGATGATAGTAATAATGTAATACGGTGTATTATACTCCAAATATCAGATGGTAAAAACCGAAAACCAAACCCAAAACCACTGTTTTTTTCGAAATCGAACTGAAAAATGAACTAAAGTCATATTTTGAAAACTGCACATGCCTACCTGTTAGTGTTATTAATTCATTTGATTTAAACAATGCAGGTTCATAATATGTGTGGCTTGCATTGCTGAGTGTTTGGGGAATGTTCAGTCACCTGTGTTGAATGGCAGGTGTCACTTGTAATCCCATATGGCATTGGCAGACAACATACTGTAGTTCTGAGATGGGTTCCCATGAAGATCAGTTTATCATGCCTGCTTTATTGTACCCTTTTGTTACGATTTAACACAAAAGGTTACATTAAAGGAGGCATGATATAGATGTTTTTGATGCTGCTGCTGCTGATGTTGACAAAGAAATGATGATGGTGATTATGTCATTGTAGTGATGACAGTCACAGAGATGATTTGTCAATGGACTTTTGTACTACGCTGACTTCGCCCCCGTCTCTCATCCCTGCTGCTGCTGCTGCTGACGACAGAGGTTAGTAACTACCAGGAACATATTTATATGTTCTCTGTTAGCTTCATATATATATTCTGTATGTCAGTTAAATAGACCACTTACAGTGCAGTGGTTGAGTTGCTTTGGTGGTGTAGGCATTTGGAACTACAGCTTGCAGGATGCAGGTTCGATTCTTGCTGGTACTTTTGAATTGTTTATTGGTTTTTTGTAACATTTGCAAAGTGAGCTTTATTTTTTAAATTTTATGCTAGAAGAAATGTGATAGATTGATTATGATTTAGCCACTTATTCAGCAAACGTCTTTGCCACATGTAAGTAATTGAGTTAGTTTGCTTTAGTCGGCAAAATTTGAACAATTAAAAGCTGTGATGCGCTGCAATATAAACAAACAGAAACGTTTTTTGTAGTCGTTTTAAATGTTGAATAGTATCGTTTTACTATGCATGTAATCTATTCTTGTCTCTTAGCGTTGATTGTTTTATGCACAGATTGTTTAGGGTTAACCACAAGGTTAATTCGAGAAATTACTCAGGTTAACTTGTGGTGCATTGTTTCATGCGAAAATTTGGCGTGCAACAATGCATGTGAGGTTAATCTGAGAGTTAAAGTTGACCTCTGGTTAGCAAACCTGTGAGTTAACCTTTTAGGCATGTAACAGTCAACCCTAAATCATGGAAGATGTCATTTAGTTTCGTTGCTTTTTGTTCCAGGTCTTTCTGATGATGATGATGATGATGATGATGATGAAGCTGGTGAACTGGCTGCTGGTCTGGAGCTGGTTGATGGTTCATTAACTCGTCATCACAATCTCTGTTCTTCCGGTGAACCCTCTACACCAGTGAAGCATCGTCACAAGACCCACAAGATTGTCAGTTACTCTGCTGCTTTATATTTTGCCGATAACGAACAAAGGCCACGAACAGAAAACATCTTCATTAAGTGCTCCTGCAAGTAGAAGCATAAAAATGCTGAGTGAAAAGTAAAAATTTGACATCGCTGTAAGACACCCGTGACTTTGGCCACTGTTTGCAGAACAGTGCAAGCTTTGTCTGGGAGTTAGACCTCATGAATCTGTTTTTTTTCTGTGGGTGACCGATGTCCTTGTTTAATATTTGAGGTTTAATTCATTTAACGTCCTTAGCTTAATGCCTGTCAGAGATGGGTAATACCAGTCACTATAGACAGAATCGCTTTTGGTGATGCCACTTGTGGATATTTTAAGTTTGTGTTTTTTCAGATAACAGGTAATTTGAAGTACGTGGTAGAAATAGAAAAACTACAAGGCAGTGAATTAATGAAGGAGATTAGTGGAGATTAGTGGATGTGTTAAGTTACGAAGTAGTCTATTGCAAGTGAAAACCTAACTGGCAGAAAGCATTAGTGTTTGATGCTTTATTAGAATTGTTGAGTAATTTTTTCAGACCATTTTATTGCTGCCAGATGTCTAATGTGCACTGATTTTCATTGATATGCCATGGGAACATGACCATTTGACGGATTATTTGTTCTGCCTATCCGGTTGCTAACTGTTGAAGGTGTACCTTTTTAAGTGTGGCTACGATGACTGTGTGACTTCCTGGTGTCAGTGGGTGGTCTATGCCATGTGCTGACAATTGTTAGATGTTCATACAAGTTGTTTATGTCTGTGCTTGTGTCCACAGCATGTGCCTATTGCAAGAGAGGAGACTGACTCATCGGATTTCGCCGACTCTGCTGAAGGTCTCTGTATTTTGTTATCGTTGTTACCTATTAGATGAAGTGTACTTTTGCAATTTTGCAACTATTGTTCTTTTGTTTTGTTTACAGTGCATACAAATACACGTAAAGAGAAATCGAATGCTGCATACAGTGTCTCTTAATAAATCTGTATAAAAGATTTGTTTTGTTTCTGTCATTCTTTTGTCATGCGGTTGGATTAGTTCCAAGTGACATGCTGATAGAGTCACTAAGATGTTATTACTGCTAGCAATGGTATCTTTGTTCCACCTGTGCTGATTTACTTCACCTCTTATCTGATTTTCTCTAGCTGTTACATCGTGGGAAGTTTTTCTTGTGGACTAGCAAACAGCCACAAACTTTGAAAGCTAAGTTCACAAGAGAATTTTTTGGTGTAGAATGCTGCATGATGGGTGATCCGCGGTACCGCAGTTGGATTAAGGAAAGGAATGAATAGATTATTGCAGTAATATAAAGAACAAGAAATATGAGCTAATGCTCATGAGACGCACGAGAGCCTATGGCAGTTTCTGTTTGCAGGTAATCTTGGTCTGTCTCCATCCATTTCATCACAATTCACTTTTTTGCAGCTAAAAATTGCTAAAAGATCACTTGAAATCAATGTTTTTAGGGTTTGAGGTCATTCAAGGTCATCGATGTTGACATTCGTAAGAAGCTCGTCGTCAGTGCTTGTTATGATAAGCAGCATGGCTGTGTCTATTTGCAACCATTTACACGCTAGACATATCAACAGAGGATAAATAACCACTTTTTAGAGGGGTACCCCTCTTTGACACCCACGTGCACAGGCCTCTTGAATTTAGAGGGTCCGGACTTGGACTGCTAAAATCTACATTACGTTCTGAAAATTTTATATGCTGGTTGTCTTGGTCTGTTTCCAGCCATTTTGGCACAATTCACTCTTGAAATGCGTGTCGCAGCCCAAAATTGCGAACGAATTCACTAAAATCTGTTATTTTGGGGATACAGGTCATTCAAGTCGTCAATGTTGACATTTCTAAGAAGGCCGTCGCCAGTGTTTGTTGTGATAAGCAGCATGTCTGTGCCTATCTGCAACCATTTTCACACTAGGCAAGCCAATAGCTGCAAAACAACGTCTTTCTAGCGATTACTTGCTTCACGTATGGCAAAAATTTGGTGTCTTAACATTTATAATTTTGTCATCATAATATCTACTGGTGATTGAGGAGAAAGTCTTAATTTTTGCGTAGGCTACGTTCAGTAAAACGTTTTGCAGATGCTCGAAATCGATCAATTTCAACATTTTATTTGCTGCCATATATATACATCGGCCATAGCATAATGAGTTATTTGCTCTTGTGCATAAAAATGAACTGATCGATACAATGACACCAGTTTGTAAACTTTGTGAATTTATCACATTTTGTTCTTTGACCCTGAATTACTGATTTGTTGACCTTGACCTTGGATTGATGCCAACAAGTGCAGCTTACTAACTCACTAACTGTGGCTATCATAGCAGGGTAGGAAGTAGAATGGCGAATCGCTTTAGTACAGAAACATGACTCGGCTTCAGGCCAAAATGACCCCAAGTTGACGGCGGTCAACTTGAGCACATACGACTTGACTTGACTTGACAGTGGCATGTCGACTTGAGTCCACTTCAAACAACTTCGGCATTTCAGAAGTTGTGATGGAATGTGTTATGTATAGCATAATTACATTTCTGTTGTCTGCCAGCTTTGCGATGGCAGCAGCTGCAGCATTGTTTCTGGACTTTCTGTATTTATTCTGTTTTTGGGTTATTAAAAAGTGCTCATTGTACAGTTATTAATGAAAGATGTTACCAGTTATGAACGAATTGGCAGGTACGAACCTGCCAAGTATACTCAGTACCATAGCCGCTCGCTGTCACTCCTTTTTTGGCCATATTCGCCGTTTGTCCACCAACGCACCAGCACATAAGGCCCTGAAGCTTGCAGTGGACTCCCAAGTCCGGAGACATACCACAGCACGACTGGAATCACCCCGCTGGCAAACCACGGACTACATGGATGAGTCAGATTGTGCGGGACACCGGACTCACTGCTGCTGACGCATGGGCTCTTGCTGATGACCGGTCAACGTGGAGGGCGCTACGACCCACAGCCGGTTACGCGCAGCAGTGAGTGAGTGAGTGAGTTACCAATTGCTGTATTTGTTAAATATTACTGATAGCCAGCACCAGAAAATTTTGACGGTGATGCTACTACATACCAACTTGACCCAACTTGGAAGGCCCAAGTTGACTTAAGTCGACTTGCTCGACCTGACTCGCAGGTCTAGTAGGAAGGCATTGGCGGTTGTCGAAACGTCAGTGTCATTTGATGAATGAATGGAGTATTCGTGTCGGCAGGTGACATCGTGATGACCGCTGATGCAGCTCCACCTGTGGTGACTGTAGATGTCCATGCTGCTGCCACTGCATTTACACCTGGCCATCTGTCATCGTCACCAGGTGATTGTGATATCCCTGACTGATTGATTAGTAAAACTTTACTAAGTTGTAACAAATTCTTCGAAATACAACTTTTAACTGTATTTTTGTTAATGTTTTGGCAACCGCTGCTGTCTTCTTCGGAATGACTGTCCACCAGGTGTCGCTGCAGCGGACAGTAAGTAATCATAGATATGTGGAAGTTGATAGGACTTCTTGTGTCAGTTGATCAACTTGTCTTGTTCTTTCCTGATGTGTATCGCTTCCCTGATCCACCGTTCCATGTCTGTTTCTTTCTCTATCGATTAGAGTTAAAGTTAGTTTTATCCTATGAGCCTATTGAAAGAGATTAGTAAGACTGTTTCACATTTACGCTTACAGTAGCATTTGTCATTGGGCTAACATTTATGACTTGTGTCATTTCTTGCTGAGTGATACAGCTGAGCTAATCTGCCAAGAGTTTTCCAAGTGCACTGTCAGATCAGCTTTGCAACAAAATCGAGCCATAACTTACACCATTAGTTGCTGCAAATGGCGTCGTAAAATACGTTTAGTCAGCTGTAAAATGGATATATAGATGTATTTAAGTTTAAATTTGAAAATGCTTATCACTTATAAGTAACATATATAAAGATCTGAATTATGATATTGTGAATACAGTGAAGACTGTCGAGGGCAGATTAGCAGTAGAGAAACTACTTTGGTTTGACCATGCTCTATATGTTGGTTTTCTGGTGTCAGTTAATGTGGTATTTTGCAAAGTGTATTCAGGCGCCATTCTTTGCTTTTGCTCTGTTAGCAAAGTTTGTTGTGTGGTCAAGTTATGATTGGTCAGTGTACATATGATTTGTAGCATATCTAATTGGTTAGTTTTTGTTCTGTTCAGAACTGTCAAATTAACGCCTTAACTTAATGCGTTAAAAAATTAATGCACATGCGTAAATTTGCTAAATTCTGTGAAGCGGGAGTTCCAGTATTCCATTAAACTGCAGTTATTTGATGATCGAATATTAGTCAAGTAATTAAAAGTTGTTTTGTTGCCATTTCGTCACTACTGTCACGGTCTTGTGACACAGGCATGAGTTCGTGGGCTTTATTCCTCTCACACTTTCGATGTAGTCCACTTACAATATCAGCAATATTAATGATGCATTGTTAATGCATTAACACATGCATTAAAAAATTAACGCAGTGTGTTAACGTGTTTCAAAAAGTAATGCTTTGACATCTTTAGTTGTGTAATGACTTGTGATTGGTCAGTTGTAGAGTACGGTGTTAGCAGGGAAATTCCGATGGAAGTTATGGAGGAGATTCCAGCGTTGCCTCGTAAACGCCGCAACACAATGCCAGGAAGCTTCGTTGTTCCTGATGACATATCACAAGATGAATGCCATATGAATGATGGTTAGTAATGATTATTTGTGCAGCTGCAATTAAGTAAGTAAGCAGTCAATTCAAACATGTGTTAAATGTACATGATTACAACGAACCGCATTACTATAACTTGAAAAAAATGCAAGACAGTAAGACAGTTGCAAAACATGAATACAGTGCAGCAATTACATAATGTATAATGTAATCTACATGCTGTTATACAGAAGTTGGACAGTGAAATGTATTATTTTCCTCTCTTGTTTATAATTTCCTGCCTGGGCTGATGTAGAAATGTTTCAAAGTTGGACTTAGATGTCAGTTAGTAAGTTACATGGCAGTTTTTAAACATGACACATTGTTGCCAGGTGTTAAAACATTTTTTCCTAAACACCAGTGCTACAGCCTAGTTTATTTTTGCAGTGGTGACCACTGACATAGCAGTATCGGCTGAAAGGAACACACTGTCACTCAACTTATGTATGTGACTGTGTAGTTTGCATTGTGATATTGATCACCATCTGGAGGATAACAGGGAAGATTATTAGAACTGCCATTATCGTTAAATATGCACAATTATAATCGGAAGTTTGTTCGATTTTAGGTTTAGGTAGTTTTTTGTGTTTTGGGTTTCTTAAAGGTTAAACTTTTTGTAAAAACTTTTTGTTTCGTTATTATGTGTATGTGCAATTTTGCCTGCATAGGCCATCCCCAAAATGACCTATACTGTGTCAGGCTGGATGTTAAACCCTACTCACTCACTCACTCGCGCTTTCTGGTGTAGCGTCAAGGCATCTGACTCGATCAAACAGTCATGTGTTTGACCTCCAGTTGGGTTGCTACCAGTTGGCTGCTATTTTGATCAGTTTGTGAACAGGTAAACTCTTTTGGTATATAAGCAACCATGCAGATCAACTCAGGCTTCCTTACCTCTAGGGGAGATAAATCGAGTACCAACCTGTTTAGTTTGGGTAAAATGGGGCATGTTTAACTTTGTCAGGTGATAGGTAACACTGTGATCCCACATGGCAGGTGATGTTCCGTAGCTCTGATTCATTCGCTATACAGATGTGTTTTGATTGATTGATTGATTGTTATGGGTTCCAGTCAAGGGCTATGGACACCTTTTAACCTTTTGAACCTTTACGTGTGTGAGTGTATGTTGGTGTAGAAGTATCGGTGGCGCTGCACAGAAGTCGTACGCAGCCTCAGCTGACCAAGGTCGGCCACGCCCACTCTTCCACTTCGCACCAACACATGGACACTCTCAGCACTCCAACTAATCCTGCCTGTGAGTCGTTGTCATCATTTCCGGCGCTTTTATCACTTGAAAAATGTTTCGGCCAGCAATGCACATACCTGAAATTATTTTGAATTTTAGTTTCGTCCATTTTACATTGTTAGCACACGAGGCATGTTTATGCAAAGTGTTGGTTGCTTTCTGGTGGTTCTGACATCCCATCTGCTTGTTATTTTGCTTTTTGAACCAAAATTGGCACACTAGATGCTCCTGCCGAGAGGAACGTTTACGTCAATTTTGGGTTTTCTAAATCTTTTTGTTTTAAAGTTAGAGGTTTTATGGGACAGACAGATGGATGGACAGACAGCTATGACAATCCAGCTTATTAGTATGGCTTCATAATAGGTAGTTATTTACAGCGATGTAAAAACTAAGAAATTAACACATTGTGTGTAGCATTGCAGACGTCCAGTGAGAGCATAGCTGCAGCTGATGTTGATTCTTCGACCACCAATCAGCTTCACAGTTGCCATGATGTCAGTATTTTTGTTTCTGTCATTTTTACAACATTATTATCTTCGCTATGGTGAACGAACTTAGCATATTGGAGGTGATTAAGAGATTGTTCGTTCTGTGTTTCTTTGTGTGTACACAATGACTCGGGAACGGTGGCGCCCTCCTGTGAATATTTCTACATTTTACAGTAGTAATGTTTAAATCACTTCACTTGGCAGAGATATGCACTCTCAGGAGTGCCTTCTAGTTTTTTCAAGTTTTGCTTTTCCATCAGTTAATATATATTATATTATATATATTCTTGCTGGTTTATATTGTTGGTTTCCAGTACAGATGATAATAATAAAAACAAGCTTCTCTGTTCACTTTTTCCAGTTTCAAGTAAGTAGGTAAGTAAGCATGTGCAATATTCAGAGTGCATCATGTCAGCCACTGGCCGAATCATTTGCTCATGTACAGCTGTGTCGGTTCTTCGGCTTGTAAAGCTCTGATGCTATGGACTAGGGTACTTGTGACAATTTTTGTGATTCTCTGTGCATTTATTTTTAAAATTAGTTCTTTTAGCCTAATTTTACAGCAGTACTATATGAATAACATTTTGTAGAACTGCTATATGAGATTAATGCATTTGCATTAATGACTGAATCAAGCTGATATGTGAGTGGTTATGAAAATGCAAATGGGTCTGCGTACAGCATATCTGTGCGTCTGTGTACTGTGTAGGCTGATGCCAATGACTCAACACTGTGTAAGCTGCAGTTTGTCCTGAATCTGGTCCAATGCGTCCTGGATCTTGCCGAGTCTCGGCGTATCCAATCAGAGTCAGCTATGTCAGCGACGTTGACTGCCAATGACAATGACGGCCAATCACAGCCATCGGTAGCAGACAACGCTGGCCAATCGGAGCATTCGTCGGCGTTCACTGTGGACCATGCGTGCTTTCTCAGCAACAGTCGTTGTCACTTGGAGCAGCTTGTGCTGTACATTCGCGCTCTGCAGCTGCTGTCTTCAGCGATGCAACTCGCACGCATTGAAATGAGGGCGGGAAAACTTTCGACATCTCACGCCATGAAAGACAGTGCGTTATTGTCTCCGTTTACTTCTGCTGTCATCGTTGTTAAATTGCTTGAAGAATGGATAAGAATTTCTAGACGAACAGTCATGTGGATCATGAATTATAAGATGTTTAATACACCGTGTCTCAGAAAAAACGTCCCACTTTGTAATTGTCCATATCTTTGACAAATATTAACCAATTTTTTCAAATGTTTTCACTGGCATACTCTCTGGACAATTGGCAATGAAGTGGTTATTTAATATTCCACCACACCATAACTGCGTCACTACACTACCTTGTGAAACATAAATGCAAGAAAAAAACTAACAATAGGCAACAGGCATATTGGAAGATGAAAGAAACTTTAGACGAAAATCGTAACGAATAATCTGTACGATGCTTTTTGTATTAGATTTTTTTTCTGAATATCTAGCATGTTGAAAAGTGTGTTTGTTGTTGGCCTTCGTGGTTTAGGTTTAGCAGGCTGACCAGTTCATCCACAGTGGTCACATTTTCTTAAGTATCTACATGCTTCAGTCTGATCGGTGCTTTTTGTTTTCCATATCTTTTTGGTAACATGTCAAGTCCTTCCATTTTGCTGTTTATCCACAAAAATTCCACCAGAATTTTCCACGAACTGTATTTTTCGAACTCGTGTAAATTTTTAGTAAAAGCCTTGTCCTCATTGCTAAATGCATGTTACTTTATCATTGTATTGTCACTGCATTGAAAATTATTATTTACAATAACATCTTCTACTTTTGTTTAGAAACACAATAAGTGTATCAAAAACTAAACATCAATTACTTGTATTATGAAAATTAGTTGAAAATTGTCTCAGAGGATAATTCTTGCATATGTATTACTGGGATTTTAGTGAAAAAATATGTGTTTTTGAGACGCAGTGTAGACAGAGGCAGAACAAAGTTTTATTTGCATATCAGTGATGCAGTAACAAATATCATACGTAACTAGTCTGATGGGAGCGGGGATAATGAGTGAGTGATTGATATTTTTACACAAAAGACAAATTCGGTAGGTTAGTGTTTACCATGTTTTTCTGTAAAACAGTTTTTGGATGTTTTTTTGTTTCTTCAGCACCACGTTCCATTAGATATTGTCTTGCTGCGATTAGTTTCCATCAAGTCGTAAGCAGTAAAATAGTTTCTGTTGTCAGAAAGCTGTATTTGATTTGTTCATGGCTTGGTTTTAAGGAAGCACATTTTGAGAACAATGGAAGGCATGGATTCTGGACTTTATGATGTTATTGTGTTTTTAAATGAAGTCATAGGTTAATGCAATAACAAACAACTTATAAGAATTCTAGAAAATTATATAACTTTTGAGCCTTTATTACGTTACTGAGTCTTTGTGTTTATGCATATTTTCAGCGCTGAAGGAGTTGAATCGCTATTACAAGCATTGTCTGTCAGTATGTAAGCGGCTGCATCGGAACGACGACTCTATGCTCAGCTCCATTGATGCTGTCATCCAATCAGCAACTGTAACAGCTGACAAACTATTGTATTCTTACACCATTGAACTGGTACGTTCATGTATTCAGCAGCTAATGACTGAATAGAAAACTTGCATTTTTTAGCCGATTGTACTTAAGTAACTGTCGAGCTGTTGTCATGGTTGTCGTTCGTCTGTCCATCCATCCATCACAGATGTATTGTGGCTAAATGGTGCAAGATAGTCCCTAGATTGCTATTGATCATTGATCAGAAGTGGCATATTCTCTTTAAAATAACATAAAAATCATTGACCTTGGATGACCTTGAAGGTCACTGACAACCAATACGGTCGGCTATTCTAGTGACAGCTGGGCTTTTTGTTTAGTTTGTTATTCTTACTTTTTTTATTGTGGAAACTTTATATTAGTTTGTCACATAGTCGCCTGAATATTGCAAATTCTTGCTTGGAGCATAATAATTTCCCACGATCTTTGTGGCGACGGCATTAATGATTGACTGTGTAGAGAATTTTTCTTAGTTAATTGCTCATTATTGTATTAGCTGTGTCAACACCCGTCGATGTGAGACTGTTATTCTACTTTATAATTTTTTTTTACTTTTTTTCTGGACTTTTTTTCTAATTTGAGTTGAGCAGTAGCTTGTAGCGAGTGTGGATCGTCTCTTGGCATGTTGCCAGTTTCAGCACACTGATGACAATAAAAATGATGATGGTGGCGATGATGTGTGTGTCCCCCAGTTTTGCGGGGGAAATTTTGCCAAATTTCACTGGCCAGTTGGAAAATTTCACGGCTGATCGTGCCTTCCGTTTATGAGTAGACTGAGCTCTATCCTGTTCCGAAACTTTAGTTATTGGAAGCTAGCATTGTGCTGAGTTATATTAGCAACATACAAAGGCCCACTGTTTCATACAGTTCGGTCTTATTTTTTGATGATATAGTTTAGTGTAATAAATTACGTTTTCAATCCAACAATTGTATCTTCGGTAAAGTTTTGCGGAAGTATCAAAAATTCGTGGAAAAGGGCGAATTCTGCCACTTGGCATTGCGCTGAAAACTGTGGGTTTCGGTGATTAGATGCAGATTCTGTTAATAACAAACTATCAGCAGTTTTAGCATCACACAACCAGTATCATTTCCATTATCACCAGTGTCTCGTATTGCTTGCAGTGTCAGACAGCAGCGCTGAATGAACTGTTTGGTCACACACATGAGGTCAGTGTCTGTTGTGATATATTCTTTTGTGCAGCATTCATTGTCTTACATTGGGTTCTCTGTGAGTGATCACTCAAGCTGTAGCATCGTATACTTATATCAGTTAGAGCTAGTAATGACGAAAATGTTTGTAATTGTTGAGTTTTTGAAAATCAACAGTTAATTAATCGTTGATTTTTATTAGAAATAACAGTGCTCATTATGCACGAAAAAATACATGTTTTTGTCAATTTTGTAATTTATTCATCTGTCACAAATGCACTGAGAGAGCAATGCATCTGTATTATCCTTTGTAGTGCTTAAGTGTTTGTTTTATTCCATCCATGTTTTCTAGAAAAAGTGATTATCATTTCACAAGTGCTTGTTATTAGTCTACCTGAAAACGATAGTTTTCGGAAGGACTTATGTTTTACTGCAGATGTTTTTTATTTCAGTTGTAAGATCCCGGAGATGCGTCTCCCGATCAGCGGCAAATTTGGCATGGTGATCACACCTAGGCCGAGGTTTATAATGCCAGTCCAAAATTTCGGGGGGCCCACACCAAAAAAAATTATTGGCCAAAAACATGTACAAAAATTGGCCTGATTTCGGTGTCTCCTGAACGGATGAAGATATTCAAAATCAGACAAGTATGTGATCTACCGTGATTCCTCTCGTGTTCAGCGAGAAAAAGTCTGGTGAACATTGGTCCAGAAATTTCGGAGATTTGGAAGTGTAATTATACCCACCCAAATTGACTTTTTCCTGAAACCATAGTTTGGCCCATAAGGAATGCTGCATCCCCAAATTTTTACACACACTAAAGAATGACCCAAGTCTTGCTAGCGCACTCCCCACTGGGGACTAGGGTCCCCCTTACAATTTTTCTCAAAGGGGGTCAAAAATTGGCCTTAAATGTAGTAAGGGAGCGCTTATAACTTCGGAGGTAGGGGGTGTAGCCCAACGAAACTTTGGCACATGACGTGCCGCTATCTGTACATGATAAATTGCATACAAGGTTTAAAGGGCACCGCCCTCTTAAAATTTTGGAGGGCAAAAAACGTCTAAAATTCAGCGTGATTTAGGAAAACTGAGTTTGAGCGCAAATGTCTTTGAAACGGATGAAGATATCTTCAAACTGTAAATGGCCTTAACAAGAACTATCTCTCCAGCATTGAACAAAAAAAATTTTTGTGAACTTTGGTCCACTAACAACAAAGTTATAGGCGCTCATGTTGACCCACCCTAAGTCGACAATGTGCGCGATCTGCGTATGCCAATGCATTAGAGTTCGGGCCACATGACTTTGATGCCGGGGAAATTTACCCCCCCCTGAATTTTTCCCCAGTCGGACTTAGGGCACTGGGTGGACCCACGTTGTGCTTTGCCCCAAATTTCTAGTCATTGTATCTACTTTGTAATACATTTTTAGTGATGTGACTTTAATTGAAAGTCAGTCATTAAAAGTTGTTAACAACAATTAATCATGATTACCAATAGTTCTCGATTTCCACAGCTCTAATAATAACGTAGGTTTACGTGAAAAATGCCGGTTAATAATGATGAAGATGGTGCTCGTGTATGTGTGTCAGTGGCAAAGCAGTAAACTCAGCCTTACGTGAAAAGTTGTAATGTCATTTTAAATGACAAAAATGGTCACTGTTTGTGTGTTAGTGTGTGCGTCGTTATCGTCGTGCTCTGATACTGCTACACAGCTTACAACAGCAGACGGATAGCAGCGCTGACTTCCTGCGTCTGAATCAGTGTCAGTAGCTTCATCACCGTCATAATGTTATTCTGTTCCTCTTCATCATCTTTTTTATTGTCAGCTATTGATAACTGATTAGTTCGATTCTGCATACAACAGAATGTGTTGTATTTCAATTTTTAAATTAGACATCAAATTTTTGTTAATTGCTAATCGCAAGACATAAGTCATGGCCAACTTTTTTCTGATGTATGCCAAGACCATTTCCCATTTCTGTCATCTTTTCATTGTTTGTCTTCAGACGTTGAATTTCTTTTTAAGGTTTTTGCCGTACTGTCTGCAGTTTTTTGCTTATTTTATTAAGATCAGATTATGTCTGCATAGAGTAATATATGCCTCATCGAGATATATGTTGTTTGCTATAGATCGGTCATCGATAGAGAAGCGTTTGTTGCACGTATGTGGCGAGTCCAGCAAGAAAACTACAGATGACGCCATCCATGCCTGAATTACTTTGAGATTTTCAGTTTCATTGTGAGTAAAAAAGGATGGGATGGGGCAAGAATGTGCAGTTTTCTGATGGGCAGCTGCAAATTTTTGACAGAAGATAATTAGTTTTCGAAACCTTTTTCGCCTATGTTTTCCCAGAATGGAAAGACTTCTAGTCCTAAATTTTATATCTCTGGAAGCCAAATTTTAAATAAGAAAAAAATTTTTACAGGCTTAAATTTGGAGGGCATTTGATCGCTTACCACCTCTCCCTTTTCCGCAATGCCACTGTTGATCTGAACTTTTTAATCAATTTGTTTGTTTATTTATTTGTGTTCTGTTTAGTCTTGTGCATGAAGTTGCAATATGTGTATTGGTGAGTTAATGACATTGTAGACACGTGAGAGTTTGTATTGTGAGTTGTCTGTCATTTTCGTGTATTTTTTGTCTGTTGTGATATTACTTTAGTTTACATTTTTCATGTAGTGGTAATACATAATGTCAGTTCATAATGTTTTTTGTGCTGCCATCCAGGGCTTTTGCCTATTCATTCATCTACCAGGCATAGAAAACAAGAAGCCCCACTGTTACTAGGATAGCTGACCATACTGGTTGTCAGTGACCTTCAAGGTCATCCAAGGTCAATGATTTCCATCTAATCTGACAGGGCATAGTGATTAATAGTAACTTAGGCTGTATCTTTCCCCATTTCTGAGATATGGCCATTTTTTCCGTTACCATAGTGCATTATGATGCTTCACGGTCATCCAAGGTCATCGATTTATGTGTCATTTGGAAGCCAGTATGCGACTTCCTATTAGTGATCAATAGCAACCTAGACCCCATCTTGCACTGTTTAGCCACAATACATCCGTTAAAAACGGACAGCCCGACAGGTGGATGGACAAACAGAGACAGATGACAACCATGGCAACAGCTCAACCATTACTTAACCAAGGTCAGCTAAAAACGAAAATCGGTTTACATGTTCCACTGGACATGAGTTACCAGTGTGTCAGTTTAGAGCTCAGCTGGATGGCTGCACAATCAGTTCCGGTTCAACGTTTTTTTTGGTATGGCATGCAGTCTCTATGGGTGGGCCATAAAACATATCTTCACCAATTAATAACCGATTTCCAAAATTCTTTCACTGATGCACTCTGCGGAAAATTTGCAACAGTGTGGTTATTATATCTTCCACCACACCGTAAATGCATCTCTACACTACCTTGTGAAATATGAATGAAATATGCATGTATAATGATAATAACAAACAAACATTTTAGTAAAATTTAAAAAAAAACACTTCAGACCAACATTACAGTGAATGGTCTGTATGTCACTTAACTGCGTGGTCTAACACAGTCTAGTGTCATACGGGTCATTCACCACAATGTTGGTCTGAAGTATTTTTTATTTATTTACTTAAATGTTTGTTATTATTATTAGGTTGTCTGACATTTACAAGGTAGTGTAAAGATGCATTTACGGTATAGTAGGATATACAATAATCACAATACTGCAAATTGTCTGCATAGTGTGCCAGTGAAAAAATTTCTGTGAATGATTGGTGAAGATATGGACAATTTAATTAAAGTACCATGTTTTTTATTCCCCATGGTGTAAATTGACTTATCTGTCTGTCACTCATCTGAACTAGTCACATGAACTAGTAGTCACATGAACTAGTCTAGTGTCAACACACTGTGATACAGACCTAGTGATATCTCGTTTGTGGCATCATACTGATATTTTCATGGTAACTTTTTGGCTTTGCCAATACAGTGTCCATTGTGTCAATTACATCTGTCAATTGTTGTCAGTCTTGGTACAAAAAGTCTAGACACGTAGCGTCATAATGGATCATAACTGTGGATGTGCTAGGCAAAAGTGTGTATGAACATGTTTTAGTTAGTTGCTAGATAGTGGAATAATAGCCTAGTCTCCTGCTTCATCGATTACCTGTACCTCATCCGTCTAAGAATTAGGTTAATATCTTTTGTCAGCACGTTCTCCAGAAAAGAAGAAGAAGAAGAAGAAGAAGCAGAAAATTTTGCAGCAAAGTAATCATTAATGATGACTTTGCACTTGAAAATAATTGGTTGTTGCACTTTATTTGACAAAGTTGTAAACCAGACAACATTTTAACTACGATGAAGAATGCTAAAAATCTCAGATAAACAGTAGCACAACTGCACAATCGTTAAATTGCTTGCTGCTGAATCATTCACAGATGTGTGATTTTGGCACAATTAGATGTAATATGCAGACCATAAGGAATTATGAGCAAACAGAAGACGGACGCGTAACATGCGAATCTGTCATACAAAATTATGAATTTCATTTCTGCACATACAACTTATTACATTGCCTATGAGAAAGTCCTTGCACGTTGGCTGCGTCTGGTTTTTCAACAGTCAACGGAGTAATCAGGATTTTATCACGCCGCGCTCAGTCTCTTACCTAGCAACAGATTCTCTAGAGGTTGGTATGAAATCGATGAGTGTAGTTTTTGGAAATTTTGCATCCATAGGCTAAATGGCGCATTTTTGTGATTCACATTGGTCTCCAGTTAACATTTTTCTGAACATTTTTGTTAGGCAGGTTAACCCTCGTTCTTAACGCACCACTGTTAAAATCTAGCACAAATTACGGTCTTAGCGGTTTTCGGAAGTTGTTGAGAAGTTGAGAACGTTGTTGATGGCTACCGGTACGCTTACTTATTTATTTAATCGGCGCACCTGCGCAGCGTAGCATTATGGGATTTGTTGTCATTGGATGCTGCTGCTGAAGGAATTCCGAGTGATGCCATGCCGATGTGCGAATATATTTCTGTGCTGGTTGTTGTCAGCCGTTAATCGCGACAGTGATTGATAACGGTCGAGTGTCTCGGGCTTTTCCCGCTGTAATAGTGGATATTCGTTTGAATGGAAAATAGCGAAGAAAAACAGGAATCGTTGTCGTTAGTTGCGGAGCAATGACTGTGAAGCGGAAAGGTCAGCAATCGCTTCTTCGTATTGCCGATCTCATATTACGCCAAAATACAGGAGACTGGTTGCAAATAGATTACATTTTTGGCGTTTGTTGTGTTGATTAACAGTTTATGTTATATGCTGTTTTTGTCTTTCAGTTTTGGAAATTTGCATGACTGTCCGCTAGATATATGATCTGCTTATTATTTTTTTTTGGTAGCACTAAATACTGAAAACTACCGAAAATACGAACTTTTTGGGTACTTTTTGGTTAGGGTTAAGGTTTAGGGTTGGGTTTTTGCTATCGAAAACTACGGAAAACATTTTTGGTAGTTTTTGGTATTTGGTGCCACCCTTATCTTTTTACATTTTAAAATGTTTTCAAATAATTAATAATTTATGTAGGTTAATTTTTTGCCATTAATGCCTGTATTGTGTGCATATTGCTTTTGTGACATAGGGTTTCTGCACTTTGCATGCAGTATGATTTAACCTATGCATACTACTTGTTTGCAGCATATTATATTGACTGTTTCAGATTTTCAGAAGATTGTGTCAATGATTCATGAGTTCTTGTTGAAGTTGAATGAAGACGTCGAGTGCTCTCAGCTGCGAGATGCGTTCAATTATACTCTATTGCAGCTGCATCGATTTTATCGTATCCTGCATGCTCAAACGCAGAATGATCCCGACAGTGGAACTGCTAGAACGCTGAACCGAACTGTCAGTCCAACAACACCACGTTCTGACCTATCGGATGATAAATTTACATGGAAGTGGGTGGAATTGGATTCTAGTAACAGCGTACGTAGTACTTTGCCACTGAAGTCTTCGCTGAAGTCCCGACTGCCTGTGATTCTGCGCAGTACAAAGCAAGGCAATAATGGCTTCATTGCTCAACTCCTAGAACAAGGTCTGAATGAACATTTGGTATTTAGTACTCCAGTGCTTGTTAATGATGTTATTGCATTTACAGATTTTGTTGTCATATCTTGTTTAGGTCTATTTATTCACTGCAGTTTCACCACTAGTGATTCCAATTCCGGGATTGAATTCTCCGGGATCTGGGATTGAGAAATTTGTAATCCCGGGATTCCAGGATCCCATTTTTGTAATGTTGCTTACAAATTGGTCATTATTTTGCTATCCCTATTATAGACTTATTTTACACATTGGATTTAGTAGGCCCCGATGGAAGGTATATGTAAACTGTAGGGAGTGACTGTGACTGTGACTGTTAACATACAAACTGCATTACACAACAAGGAGTAGGACTCAATAAAATATGAATATTTTATTTATTGTTTGGCTAGAATTGTTATTTGTATCATTTAACACTTGAAAAGTACTATTTTAATGGATTTTTTTTAAATCTCACAATCCGGGGTTTGGGATATCACTAATCCCAGGATTCAGGATCGGCAAAAATGTTTGGGATTTGGGATACGCCACATTGCAGACTGTTGTTAATAGTTTGAGTTGCAAAAGAGGAAAAGAACTAAAGATTAGTCGGCTTTGAGTTGGAAAATGTTCTGCTGTGAGCAGATGTTGAGAGTCTGATGGAAGTTGATGCTATTGGTCGAAACTGTGTCATGTATGCCGTTCACTATTCCCAGCTTGACACTCTGCAGATGCTGCTTGAGAATGGAGCTGATGTTAATTTACAGAGCCAAGGTCTCTTGGTGATTTCTGTATTTTTCTGTATTTTTGATCTCAGTTGCAGTGGTTTGCAATTAATGCATTCTTTGTGTGCTGGTTGTTGAACATGATTTATTGATTGACAAATAGTTTCTTTTAAGATTTTAGTACCAGTAGTTAATTGATACAGCAGTACTGTGCATTATATCTGACTTAATGGCAGTTAGTTACTCATTTGGTTTTTGCAGACTGAGGATGCAATATAGACAAGAAATTTGAGCTAATGCTCACGAGACGCGCAAAAGCCTATAGCAGTTCCTGTTCGCAAACTGTCAGTCTATCTCCAGTCATTTTGTCGTGACTTTTACAGGGGTACCGCTCTTTGATGCCCTCATGTGCAAATTTCATTGAACCTAGAAAATTGAGGCTTGGACCGTCGAAAACTACGTTCAATGCTGAAAATTTCATGTGCAGCTTGTTCATGTCTATCTTAATTGGTTTTGGTGTAATTCGATCTTGAAATCTGTCGCGCAGCCCAAAATTGCCAAAAAATACATAAAACCCCTATTTTAACGTTCAAGGTCATCCAAGGTCATTGAATTCGGTGGCAATCGAGAGCCAGTGTATGACTTCCTATTAGTGATTAATAGTAACCTAGGCCCTACCTCGCACCATTATTGAGATACAGCAACTTATTGGCTAAAAATTGCAAATTTTTCCCACCCCTTCTCATTTTGTACCCTCGTTCGGAGTGACCCCTTTTGGTTTCTAAAACTAGAGTCTTCCAGGCAGCTGAAGGTAAAGATTTGATGATCCTAGCTTGCACCGTTTTCGACTGATCCACTCGTGTGACGGACTGACAGACAGACAGACAGAATTGCGATGGCTAAAACGCGCTGAAAGCAGTAGCTGCTTTCACGCCTAAAAATCACAAATTTGTGCATCTATCTGTCTGTTTGCTTCTTATTTACACTGTGTTCAGATAAAAACACTCACTCATGTTTTCTTTTATATCTTTATAGAAGATGGTTAGATTTGCACAAATTTTTCAGGGAATGTAAAATGTTTAGTAGAAAACAAGTATTCCATTGGTGAAAAAGTTAAATATCTTTTTTTACCTTTGACATCATGCTGACGTCATATTTCCATATTTGTAAATTATGGCTTTTACCACTGAAGACAGATAATTGATGAAATGTCAAAACACATCAATCAGTCATTGTGTTAACTGAACCCAAAAATGTGCTAATCTGTCATGTAATTTTCTATTGTGAACTGTTTTTGTGGTTTATCTTCTTGGCTAAGTGCGAGATCTTCAACTTTGTTAATGTTGGCAGGTGTATGCACACTGCATCACTACGTGGATGACCACTTGCCTTCTATCAGTCGAGCGGCTTGATGCTGCTGGTCTTGTCAGTTTTTTTATTTGAAAGTTTTATTCAGTCAAAATTCAATTTTCTCCATTGCCTGAAAACATCTTGCAAAAACCTGTGGCTTCATAACTTTTCGTGACTCACAAACGTTTTATCCTAGTTTTACTTCAACGGTAAAACCCATAATTTGCAAATGCAGAAATATGACATCAGCATGATGTCACCAGTAGCAAAGAATATCTAACTTTTCCACCGGTGGAATATTTGTTTTCTCCTAAACATTTTCTAAAATTTTTGTGAAAATCTGAACATTTTTCATACAGATGTGAAAGGAAAAATGAGTTGGTGTTTTTTTCTGAACAAAGTGTATGTCTGTGTGACTGGCTGTATATTTATGTACATTTCTGTTTACACAGATGGTAGTACAGCATTACACCAGGCTTGCTGTGAGAACAATGGTGAAGCTGTTCAGTTGTTAATACACTATGGAGCTGATGTGAACATTGCTGATGCTCGTGGTCGAATCGCATTACACTGGGCTTGTAATATCAATTCTACACAATGCTTACAGGTGACCCATGTCCATCTAGATGGTAGACACGTCTCTGTATATGACTCACTTTGACTGATGCATTCATGCTTTTTACGTGCAACAGCAGCAACTGGTGTGGCATGTCTTAGCTATCGCAATTCTGTTCGTTCTCTGTCTGTCACATGGGTGATTCAGTCAAAAATGGCGCAGGCTAGGATCACCAAATCTTCGTTGTCGGCTGTGTGAAAGACTCTAGTTTCAGGATCAGTAAAGCTTTTCCATAAATTCGAAAGGGGTCACCTTGAACGAAGGCACTAAATGAGAGGGGGCTAGGGAAAATTTGCAAAATTTAGCTGATATGCCATTGGCAGAGTGATAGGTGGCGCCCTCTGGTGAGTACAAGTAAAACACTATAGATAATTTAGCCGCAGGTCATCTGGCGGCCTCTGGTGACTGATTTTGTTTTACTGGCCTTTTAGTGAAACTGCAGCCAAAAGCTATATGGATGAGATCTACGGATGAAGTCCACGGATCACTAGCATACGACAGTGCATTGCTGATTCGCTGTTGCACATTCCCGTTTGCATTAGCAGGACTTTTCTTGCTAGTTTATGGGATGTCAAATACATCGTACATTACTCATACATTTTAGAGTAGAAAATAAAGGTGCAGAAATTAATTAATCAATTAGATGTTAAAGTTTTTTTTTACTAACTGGTGTCTTGTTGCATTTGCGACAGGGTTTTGCTGAATTTCTTATGCAGTTGCAAAACGATAATACTTTTGTACAGTTACCAGTGTTAGTTTTTCCTCAGAATTATTGACTAATCAATTGTTCATTTTTGTGAAGTTTACTATTAAGAAGTTTTTAATCATCATCAATTCTGGTAGAAAACGTCACTATTGGTGGTGTACTGCAGCATCTGTTGAACAGCGATGTTGACGTTGGTATCCGTGACAACGACGGCATGTCAGCGTTGATGTGGTGTTGCCATGGCGATCATCTTCATCTTCTGCGCCTGCTGCTGAAACATGTGCGTCAACGGTTTGCTGACGATCGTTTGTCTGATCATGATGTCTCAGGCAAAACTTGGCTGCATTGGTGTGTTCGACGCGTGGAACCACTACACTGCCTTCAGGTTGCATTAGAAGTCGTTGACTTTTTTAAAAAGACTGTGAAGTGCATAGACTTTATTAAGCTGCATTAAAAGATTATTTGTATTTGTATTTTTACGTGCAAAAGCAGCCACTGTTTAGCGCATCTTAGCCATTCAATTCTGTTTGTCTGTACATCTGTCTGTCCGTCCGTCCGTCACATGGGTGGATCAGTCAAAAACGGTACAAGCTAGGATCACCAAATTTTTACCGTCAGCTGCACGGAAGACTCTAGTTTCAGGATTCGTAAAGTTTTTCAATAAATTTGAAAGGGGTTCACCCCAGCTGAGGGTGCTAAATGAGAGAGAGGTAGGGAAAATTTGCAATTTTTGCTGTATCTCAGAAATGGTGCAAGATAGGGCCTAGGTCACTATTAATTAATCACTGAAAGGAAGTTGTACATGGGCTGTTGATTGACACCAGAAGCAATGACTTGGATGACCTTGAACATTGAAATACAGGTTTTAATGGATTTTGGGGCGATTTCGGGCTGCCAGACACATTTAAGAGCAAATTTTGCTGATATCTCCAGAGATAGACAAAGACGAGCTGCATATTAAATTTTCAGCATTGAATGCAGATTTTAACGGTCTAAGTCTTGACCCTCTAGGTTGAAGAAGGACTGTGCACGAGGGTATCAAAGAGGGTTACCCCATAAAACTCGTTCTTTTCCACTGTTGGCTCATTTAGCATGAGACTGGTTGCTCCCTCTAGCGAGTGTGAATAAATGAATGAAAATCATGGTGTCAAATGTCACTTGCTGGGATTGGTGAGCTTAGATTGAGTTTGCAGTGGGCCTTCATACATGCTTCGCTGTTGATCGTTCGCCTTTGCTAGGCTTTCTTGTTTGTTGCTGCGTAGAAATCTTTCTGAGCCTGACAGCCAGTTGAAAAAACTACCATAGTGTAGTTTTCCTTTTTTTTGGTCTGGTTAATTTTGCAAATGCTACGTACCATCACATATTCACTTTACGTTTGTTTTGCTATTCTGAGAATGTGAATAGTAGAGATGCAGTTTTGGCATAGCATATCTTGTTGTATTAACTAAGAGACTTACCCATTATATGCTGTTCTGTTTGTCAGAAAGTGTTGACTGTTGACTTTGCTGAAGCTTGGTTTGCTTTAGTTGATTAGTGAGTTATTTAGTTAATTAATTAACTAATTAGTACTAACTGTATAGACTGTTAGTTGCACTGTTGCATCGCCAGGATGTGTTGACTGATGATTTGGTTGAACTACGTGACAACAGTGGCAAGACTGTCATGCACTATGCTGCTGAACTTGGTTGGTGTCTCTGTGTTATGATGATAATATGCACCGGAGTTATGTAATTATTATAATAAGCGTTTATTGTAGTACTGCCACCAATAGACTGGATTGTGACAATCAACAATTTACAAAAATATACAATATAGTAAAAAGTTAATAAAACATTGCACAAAAAGTCAGATAAAATGGCATTGGTTAACTGTGAGGGTTGTTTGATGAATAAGTTACAAAACAGGATCATTCTGTTAGTTTTCCAAATCTAAAAAATTTGAAATATGCATTTTGTAGGGAGTTTTACTCTGAATGTGTGTAGAAATTGTTTTGATGATGTTGTCATTATTGTGACGTCATCTGTTCACAGAACACAGTCTGCACGTGTATTATTTTCCCCACCAGTAATGTATCATAACTAGCAAGTGACAAACAACATAGGAATGAAAAAATGAATAAACTTAACAAGTTAACACCATCTCTTCATATGCTAAAAACTAATTTTTCATCATGTTGTCCGAGTTCACTCAATGAATTTTGTCCTATCTGTCAGCAAACTTCTGAATACTTGATGCTGTCCATGCCACTGAAGAACGACTGATTGCACCTGGGTATATGATACAAATTTCTGTTCACTTAGCACTTTTTACATCGAACGTGAACTTTTGACAATAACAACGAGTTTATTTGCACACTTGTGGCTATAAAGATAGCCAAATAGCTAAATAACGGTGCAGTACAAACGGTGAACAAAATAAGAAAAAAAAGCAGTCCATAAATGCAAAATAACACAGTCTATAAGTACATAAGTGCAAATAGCAACAATAGTAGTCCATACTAAAAAAACAAAGATACAACTAGAAATATAGGTGGGATTATATACAGGGTGGCCCAAAAAAACGGGGCCACTCTGTTATATAGCTTCTAACTTCAGAAATACTGCTTAGATCTACACGATTTTTTGCAGAAATCAAGGTCATTTCATTCTCAACACGAAAGCATAAGTTATTGAAATTAATTATGTGTGACAGTGGCGCCACGTGGCGAATACGAGTCATATTGTTTCAAATAGCGATCGGTAATAGTTCATGACATGTCGAGAAACGCCTGGCTGAGCTTGTCCCATGCCTTGACAATTGCTCGTTTCAGTTCGTCAACTGAGTCAAATCTTTGCTGGTGGTACACCATCTGCTGCAGCGCACCCCAGACGGCGAAATCAACCGGATTAAGGTCCGGGCTATTCGGCGGCCACATGTCTGGAGCATCGGCAAATGGCGTCGCCGTCTTGCCGCCGTGGTGCAGCAGAATGGTGGACATATCGAGCACAAATTCTAAACATTGATTTCATGACAGAATCAGACTAAGTGTTATAATGTGGTTGTAATTTTATGTGCATTTTGTTCTGTTATTAAGCGTCATGAACTATTACCGATCGCTATTTGAAGCAATATGACTCGTATTCGCCATGTGGCGCCACTGTCGCACATAATTAATTTAAATAACTTATGTTTTCGTGTTGAGAATGAAACGACCTTTATTTCTGCAAAAAATCGTGTAGATCTAAGCAGTATTTCTGAAGTTAGAAGCTATATAACAGAGTGGCCCCGTTTTTTTGGGCCACCCTGTAGGTGATTGGTATTTACTGAGGGCGAAATTTACAAATGATTGAAACTTTTTTGTTCGTGCGGTCGGGCAAGGGAGAGGTGAGGTGGAACATAGCCTGGAAGTTACAGAAGTGTCGCGAGGGGGTGGGAGGAGGTGATGTAGACATGAAATCGGATTACACTTTTTTGGAAGAAGGATCTGGAATCTTCATCTCGCCTGTCTTTTAGTGAATTTATGTTGGCGACAAATAACAAGTTAGGATATGACATGCCGCGGTTGAATTTGAAGATGATTTGTACTGTTTTCTTTTGTATTGATTCCAACTGCTCAGTTTGCATGCGAGTGATAGAGTAGTGCCAGACTGGAGAGGCATACTCAAGAATTGGGCGGATTGCTGCCATGTAAAAATGTAGTAATTGATAATAATAATGTTTGCTTTTAAAGCACTTGTCGCCATATACTGGATCTCAGAGTGAATCTGATTTGCATTTATTTTTTGGCCCACAAAAATACAACAACGGCACGCTGTTCATTACGGGAGGATTCAGTGGCAACATCGCCGTAATTAATGTTTATAAATGACATCGCAGTGATGTCATCGTCATAAAACTCACAGCTGCTACTCATAATTAAATTTTCTACAAAACATATATTTTGGATTTTTAATATTTGGAAAACTAACCGAATGACGCTGTTTTGTAACTTATTTATTGAACAACCCTCATATTAACAGAGAACGGGATGCTGCCAAATAGACTCTGACTATAGCGCAATGTCTGTATGCTGCTTGCGAGGGTCGTGGGAATGATAGAATTCACATAAGTTTTTTCTTGGCTGGATGGCAAACTAGGTTTTTAGTTCTGAACTATTAGGTATTTTGCATGTCAGCTACTTACCATGTGTGTGTCTAGGTAGTTTATTATTGTTATTTACGTTTTTTGTTAGTTTTTTTCTACTGTTGTTTTCATGTATTTATGATCTTTATTAATCACAAACTCTGTTTGTGATATTGCAATATTGTCTAAAATATGTGTAGGTGCTAACAGTCAGAGGTTTATTGAGGCTGATTGGGGCAGTGGTATGTCTGTGTGCTGCACCATTGGTCTTAGTGTTGGAGTGCAGTATCATCAGCTCATGCCAATCAGCTGCCACCAGCTCCTGAGATTTTAAGGCACTTATGCTCGTGGATACCCATTCAGCACCTTTTTAGCATGGTTTTTATAATACTTTTAAAGTTTTGATTTTTGAGCTGTCAGTATAATATTGAAGCTACTGAACTTTTAGAAGAAACCTGTGGTTCTGCTGTTGTCAGGGTCACTGCCGGCTGCTAAGGTAATTGTCGAGAGGACGAGTAAGGTAGTCATTGAGCAAAGAGATGCAAACAACCGCACACCTTTGATTCTTGCCACGATGGCTGGTCATGGAGAAGTTGTTAACTACCTTCTCTCAGTTGGTGGTAAAGTTACCGCTCTGTGTTGTTTGAATGATGTGGTATAAAATACTTAATAATTTTATTGTCGTAAAGTGTTAACAATACTGTTTGATGATGCTGTTGAAATAATGTGTCTCGTTTTTGTGTACAGTAATCTACTTTATTGCTGTTAGCGATTCACTGTGGACCTAGCAATGTTTTGGTCTTGGTTTCTCGATGTATTGAGACTCTTATTGAGACTCTATTTTTTTGTTTTAGTTCGGAATGACTGAAACTTGAATCCAGGTTTGCTGATTGCACCTCAACTTAACTCAGCCTCCTACGCTCTGAGGCAATGGACTGCTGCATAATAATACAGTGCGGTATCATTAGCACATGCCAATCAGAGATTGTAAAGTGCTTCTCGTGATGATGTGACTCATGTATGCAATGTTCTATCAACTATCCCCGTCCCCCAATAGACAGCATTCTGAAATTAATGACTGTCTGGAGGATAACAGGGAAGATTATTAGAACTACCATTATGGTTCATATGCACGCATATAATGGAGTTCTTACAATTTTATGTTTAGCTCGTTTTTTTGTGTTTTATGTTTCTGTAAAGGTTAAATTTACTGTTTCATTTCTATGTGTTTGTGTGCATTTTGCCTGGAAAGGCCATCCCTGAAATGACCTATACTGTGTCGGGCAGGATGTTAAACCCTACTCACTCACTCACTTGTATTGTATCAACTATACCTTCATGTTTATACTGCTGTGACACTGCTATTGTGTTATGCTGTGCATTCAGCTGATCACATGTCTACTGACAACAGTGGTGCTACTGCGTGGGACTATGCAAGCCGCAGACATCTGCATTACTGCATGCTCATCATTGCATCCTACCTGAGAGACCGGGGCTTACACAGCTTTAGAGACTTGGCGCACCACCGCAGAGATATAGTGTCAACCACTCAGTCCTCTCTGTTCGACTCTCAACAGTTTCAGGTCTGTGCTTAATCTTCGAAGAGTTTCAGCCTGGCCATCTTTTCTTCGGTAGGCACAATGCGTACTGGCGAAAGCTGTGACATAAACAGGCACACCTTGCAATGCACTAGCCTTGTAGCCATGGTCTCGCAGTGTAAACTGGTGTCTGGCTGAGGGCAAGTGAAACTCAGATCATTGCCGCTCTCTGGGCGTTGTGGCTGGGAAAGACTTTACGTTTTATGTTAGTATATTGTGATAGCTAGAGAAGTTGGTTAATTTCAGCTGAACAAATCGGTGTTCAATTCATTTAACTTAGATCAGAGGAAGGCTTAGTTGACCCATGGTAGGTTGATTTGACCTGGCAGATTTTTGAGTTTCAACAGTTTTAGTAGAATGACGTGTGTGTGTGTGTTTAATGAAGGAATGCACAGTTTATGTGCATTATATGTGATGTGTAGTACGACATTGGAGGATTGCCGATACCACACCCACCATCCGGGCCACCCACTCCACGCACCCCCAGGCAGACGCGATCTCATGTATATGCAAATACCAGCCAATCATCAACTCATGCATATGTAAATGTGAATGCCAGTCAGGATGCTGATGTTGGAAAGAAGCAGAGAGCAGAGATTGAGAATAAAGACAGATACAATGCAGTTGCAAGCCAAGAATTTACACCCAATGCTTCACATCATAACCCAAACAGTCGATCACAGATTGAGTTTGATCAGCGACAACATAGTCGTCACAGCAGAACTGGCAGTATGAACAGCAATACAAAGAGGAATACAAGTATGAATAGCAATAGCAATACAAAGAGGAATACTACTAGCAGGAGAAGCAGTGAGACATTGAAACAGTCAGGCAGAGAGCACGGGAATATACTGACACCAGCTGCACAGCATCGCAGGTCTGTCACTCATAAAGGCTTGGCTAGATCTGCTGCTGCTGCTGCCGATGATGATGATGATGATGATAACGATGAAGTCCTGAGTACATCTTATGCATCTCTTAAAACTGCTCAGGTGTCTGAAAGACAAAGGAAGAATGTATCAGCGACTTCTCACGGGAATAGCAGAAACCCACCAAGCAATGAAAAAAGAATTATGTTTGGTAAGTTACCGAGCTATCTTGTGATGAAAAAAATCACCTTGTTTTAGCCATTATTGATTTATTAATTATACTGTTAGCAATTTTGCAAGAAGTAGTATTTAGTGTATATGAAGTTGGTCCATTTTTTAAAAAGAACCTTTTACAGTGTGAATTTGTTCTACAAAGTAGAGTATTCTCAGTCCATGATTGATGATGTTTATGATAATTGGTATAAATATCGCAGTTTTGCATACTCGTACTTTTTCTCACAACTTTTTGTCTGCTGATACACATGTAATGTTGGGGTGATGGCTGTGTAAAAGAAAATTTTTGGGCGCTTCCATTGGAGAGATTTTTATGCTAGCTGTTGACACAGATTATTGTCACCATCTTGTTTTTTTTAAAATTTTTGCAGCTCATCAACGTGCAGGGAATAGTCGGATAAATTATCGTGATGGCGATGATGACAACGATAATAGTGGGGATGAGGGAGATGATGATTCTCATGATAATGCATGGTCCTACACAGCATCAGACCATCGTCGTAAGTTCCTGAAATGTTCTTCGATAAATATTGATTTTATTTTAGCCATTAGTAAGTAAGTATGCAGTTAAGTAAGAGAAATTAACAAGTGTCAATTTAACAGGTAGTCACAATACCCAAACAGAAATGTCTTCAGCAGCAGCCATGTAAACTGTTCATCGTTAAGTTGGAGGGATTTGTCTCATATGTGCTGGAAGGCTGTTCCACACTTTCAGTCCTTCAGCACCAAAACATCTCTATCCATAGTTGCTGTAGTCTATTTGATGATGCCTGTTCTTGTGTTGGCACAACGCAGCTGATGACGACCGTCAGCTGACAGTCGGCAGCCAGGTAGATTAGGATGGCCATCTTGATATCCGTGTGTCGCCAAACTGGAAGCCAATGCAACTCCTGTAGCACTGGCATGGTGCCACTTGCAAGTTTACGCTGCGAGAAATTTTTTAAGAAGCATACAGCCATTTTAGTGCATTTTAGTGTTTTGTTATTATGTGTATGTTCAGTTGTTCACTGCCTGGAAAGGTCGTCTCTGAAGTGACCTATACTACTGTGTCGGGTGGGATGTTAAACCCTACTCACTCGCTCAGTCACTTTGTTTTGTGCTGTCACAGCTTCACGTTCAAATCAGAAGCTTTTCACTGATGATGGTAGATCAAGACATCAGCAAACAGCGATGCCTTTGACATACATTGACAACAATGACGATGACAACGATGATGATGATGTGAATATGACGTCATCAGCCTCTGAAACTGCTGCAATGGTGAGACAGCCCAGCAACACAGCAGGATGCGTGATGAAAGGTGACGACGACGATAGTTATCTGATTGAATCAGAAGCAGTCAGACAGTCAGCGACTGGCGCGACAAGGCAGGGCAGACATGACAGAGCTGTTCAGCTGCAGGTAAAAATAACAGCAATAATAATAATCTAGCATGTCGGAATAGACTGCAGAGGTAACAAAATCTTGTTGCGTTGTTTTGTCGGCACTCTTTTTGTTTACGGCTTTTTGTCTGTAAATGATCATGGTTGAGCAGGATTGATACAGTACACATGTTTTTGTAGTGGAGGGATTCATACTTGTCTGCTGTTTTTTTTGGGGGGGGGTTTCCTTATTGTCCTTTTTTATCTCCGCCAAGGTGAATGTAGTGAACATTGGAGGAGGTTAAGAGATGGTTGTTCTGTTTGTTGTTCTGTGTGTGTGGGTACATGATGACTCGTTATCATCTCCACATGTCACACACAATTGGCAGGAACGGTGGCACCCTCCTATGAAGATTTTTACATTTTACAGTAGTAGTGTTTAAATCACTTCACTTGGTGGAGATATGTACTTTCACGGGCACCTTCTAGTTATTTTTTCATTTTCCCTCTTTCATAATGTAGCCAGATGGTTTTAAAAGCATGGTCAGCTCCTTCACCAAGTCTGAGCAGACTGCTGCCTTAAGGGCATTTTACAGTAAAATACATTTTTGAGTTATAAAACACTCGTAAACTTATTCTTTTTTACAGCAGAAAGCTAGTTTGGGTGTTTTTCTGCCCTAAAAGTTATATACCAGGGTTCCCACGCCTCCTGGCAAGTGTTGGATTTTTTTCTTGAAAATTCCAGGACCTGTAAAGTCTTGCAAAATCACTTTGGTCCTGGAAAGTTTTGGAAAAATATGCTTGAAAATCATGCATTTTTCATAGACTTAAATGGAAATCATTTTTTCTGCTAGCTTTGCTTGCAGAATACTTTTATTCCTCTGCTTTTAAAGTTGTGGTGCCAGTACATTACATTTAAACATTCGTGGGCTACAAAAAGGTCCTGGAAAATTTTTCATAGGGGTCTTGGAAAGTCCTGGAAAAGTCCTGGATTTTTTTTGTTAGTAAAAGAGTGGGAACCCTGAATTATGCAGGTCCCTGATGAATGTAACTTTTTCCATGTGTCTTCTCTGTAATATTTCCCAAGATTCTAAATGGTCACAAGATGAATGTTAGTTTACGGATTCACTGATGATTTTTAAAATTGCTGCTTAGTCAGATTTCTTCGGAAAAAAAGACCGATTGTTGAATGTCGTGTTGTGGCCAGCAGGATGGCAGACAGAACCGTCGAAGTAGGTGCAATGCAAAGAGCTACAATGATGGTGCTGGTGATGATAATGATGATAATGAAGATGAGTACAACGAGCAAACACCGTCTTTGGCAGCTGACCATTCAGATCACAGACGATTAATCAAGCAGCAACGTGCATCAACACCTGAACAGCATCCTTGTGAGTTGATCATTAATACTGAAACAGATTACCTGTAATCATTATTTTATATAATGCGTGGAAAGTGTTTGTTTGTCTGTTTTACCCTTCTGGAGCTTCTTTGTTGCACGGTGGTGGACCGTGACTGCGGCGTTTGAGTTCGTGCGCTTTAGATACGTATGCCCCCCTCCCCTTGCCCCCACTTCTTTCCATGGGCAGCCTGAGGGAAGTTGTCAGGTAATGGAGTGGACCCATTCATAGGGTGGGAACTTTGCCAATAATAGTAATCGTGATAATAATGACAGTGTTATGTACCAAGGGCCAAATTTTCGAAACTTCTTAAGATCCTCGGAGGACTTTTTTTCCAAAGAAAGTATGCGAATTTTCTAAACTTTTTTGGAAAATGACTTAGCAAGAATTTGAGAAGATCTTTCAACGAAGATTTTGAGAAAGGCTGCACAGTTTTTGAAACTTTTTTGGAAACTTATTAGGAAGAATTTAAGAAAGTATGTGGGAAAGCACTAACCTTGTCTTACACAGAGAAAGCTGTGTAATAAAACAAAATTTGTAAAAAAAATAACCACATGAAAAAAATATGCAATGTTGACACTTAGCTTAGACGTCATATGTGACGTTATATGTTATTGGCTCGACGGTGCGGTAAAATCAGCAATGAGTAAGTAAAGCAAACTGACGCTCAAACAACGAAGTGGCGTGCAAATTACATTTCTCGTCGACGTGCCAAAGAAGTTTTGCTGTCAAAAATTTGGAAAAGAAAACTTCTTTGAAATTTCTAAGTTATCTGACATAGAAAGATTTTTGGAAAATGGTTTAGAAAAGTTTTTCGAAAATTTCGCCCCAGGTTGCCATTCTTTTCTTTCCACTAGTAGTAGTCACAGTTACAGTTACATCCTTTTTCTGCTACAGAAACGGTGTTTCTCATGTTCTCCCTCAGCATCGACATCCCGCATGGTTCCTTTGCATTGTTCTATACTCCGGTGAATTTCACCAGTGCCTCGAGTTTCTAGTTTTCTTTGGCTAAAAATGTTGATATTTTACTGGCAAGTAAGTGCCTAATGTTTTACAATACTGTCTGGCACATAATCTTTCGTTACTGCCAAATTACTTTCAAACTGATGCCAAAATTTAGTGTCAATCTGCTGAATGGAATTTGTAAGTTCTTTTGAAATACCACATTTGACTTACTTAGCAGCGTAAAATGCCAGTTGGCAAACTTACCAGTGCAGTTGTTTTTTCACTGGCGCAATCTACCTGTGTAATAAAAACAGTGTGATGTTGATCATTCTGTCTACTGCGCATAAATAACCAGTCCACTCCATTTGTGCATGTTTAATGCATGTTGGCGAAAATGTGTTTGTTACATATACAGCTCGTGCATCCAGTCGTTCAACACCATCACCGGCCATACCGAAGCAGCTCACTCCCCTTACCCCAGCTTCAACTAGAAAGAACAAGAACAAGCAGAGCCAACCATCGACTGCAGAATTCCACGCCAAGCAGTTATCAGTAAAAACCAATCAGCCACGAGACAGCTGGGTCAGGTCACCATCACCAGCAGCCGGGTCGCAGGGTCGTAGGTCGCGAGCTGCAGGTCATAGGTCGACATCACCAGCATTCAGGTCACCGGGTCAGAGGTCTGAGGTCAAGGGTCAAAGGTCAGATGTTGAGGGAGAGTCAGCGGTGTTCAGCAGACAAAGTTCAAGCTTGACAAACAAGCAATGCAGAACAATGGCAATGGCTGATCTACAACAGATGTCAGTTGTTTGCTATGATTTACTATATATTTGCTACATTTATGTTCCTGTTAGTGTTTTAAAACTTCTGAGTTTTTGTACAAATTTATCTAGTCTGTAACTCCACGACGTTTGGGGGCCTCGCCATCGCTCAAAAATATAAAGTGCACTTGAATGTGTCATTTTTAAAACAAAAATTTTAAAAATTTCTCCCAGAAGGGCCTCGTGAAAATGTTTCCCTGGGCCCTGCTGTGCCTCTCGACGGGACTGTTGTAAATTTAAGCTCAGGGTGATATGAAAAAATAAAATGCGTAAAGAGACTTGTCATTTGTTGATGACTAGGCTAGTAAAAGATAAAGATCTGGCACTTGATATAGCACTGCTTACATGAGTCAGCTTATGTTCAGAAATGCTTTAAAATCTTGGAAGCGGCAGCTGATTTTTACCAGTGAACAATTGGACCTGCTGCAGTGCAGCATGCAGACACAGCACCGCCCTAGTCAGTCAGACTTGGCCTTCATCCTGTAGCTCATAAACTGTTACTTATTATCAGCTGAGGGTAGGAAGCTGAGTGGATCTGAAAGTAGTGAGGCCAATGCTCTAACCACTGTACCACTTGTAGCAATTGCCCTGAAATTTTGGCACATGATCAGAGGTTGGCTAGATTGATTATATAATCTACATCCCAAAATTGTTGGATTGGCGTGATTTTGGTCAGCTTCTTACTTCAATTGCAATTCTTCGTGCATTCAGTGAGAAAGCTGTTGAACTTTGGTCATTTGGCAAAAAAGTTGCGCATGTGCATTTTAACCCACCAAAAAAAATGTTTTTCGGAGGCCATAGTATTCTGGCCACAAGGGGGTGCTGCCACCTGTGAATGATGTGATGTGTTACTGTAGACACTCATCAGACGAATCAACACGCATGGAAGCTGACGTTCAGTCTAATGCAAACATTACACGTTTTTCTCCGCGCGAGAGTTTGCGACCCTCGGGTCAAAGTTCACGGCCTTCTTCACGTCAGGGTCAAAAGTACACGACCAGGCCTACTACTGTTGCCGATGCTGGTCCGTCTGTTGCTATTGGTTACCACGACGCCATTCTGCCCAACAGAAAGGTTAATCTTACTTTGCAGTACTTGAGTATTTGATTTTTATTAGAGCATTAACCTAAAGCATTAGCATGTTAAAGAATTGATGCACATTAAAAAAATTAACGTACATATGTAAATTTGCTGAATTCTGTGAAGCAGTAGTTCCAGTATTCCATTAAACTGTGGTTATTGACGATCAAATAAGATTCCAGTGATTAAAAATGGTTTTGTTGCCATTTCATCACTGCTGTTATAGTTCTGTGACACAGCCACGAGTTGTCACCTCTCGTTGTAGTCCACGTACAACTCCAGCAATAGAATGATACGTTAATTAATGTGTTGATGCATGCGGTAAAAAATTAATGCTGTTAAAAAAATTAACGCCTCAACAGTACTAATTTTAACTTATTACTTGTTAAATATCCTGCATCTGGCAAACTGGTTAGTTCTATGCATTTGTTACTACATTAGTGACTGATAGTGTATAAACATTTATCTGTGTATATTTTGTGTGGTTAATTTTTTATCATGTTGTTGTCACTAGTGTACATTTTGGCAAAATAAATTGTTTTTTTCTCTGCTGGTGTGAACATAGCCTGATGCTGTTTGATGTCAGCATCTCAGTGCTTTCGACAGCAGATAAAATTATAAATATGATCGATTTACTGATTGATCATTTATTCTGCTAGTGTTTGGTGTCAGCCACTGAATGCAGTGGATGGCAGATGGAATGTTCAGTTGTCAGCAGCAGTACCTCCCACACTACCTTTGCGTCAACAGCAGCAAGCTCAGCGTGTTTTTACCACCAGCAAACAACCATTTAGCAGTCCACATGCTTCTCCATTCAAACCTCGTTTTCACTAACCCACACTAAATGGCTGACTCAGCTAGGAACGTATTTAGAAAATTGGTTAAGGGGTGAATGTACCCAGAGCGGAAAATAATATTCTACCATTAGCCGTGGCCTACTCATGGCCTATTGTTCTCTTATCATAGATTTTGCTTTTTCATCACAATTGTTTTACTTTGATCAACGTGTGCTAAATACGCTATTAGTCTGACTTCAGCATTTTTTCCGAATGTTGTATTTGGAATATGTCATTTTGGAGTGGTCTGTGTTTTTGCTGTTTTCTATGGATTGATGAATGTTTCCTTTACACTTTGCCAGAAAAGTAAGAGTTTCAGTTTGCAGTCGTAGTATTGTACCACATAAAGTTCAGCAGTAAGACTGTATTTTTAGAATGCTTGAAGTAACTGTTGAGAAATCCACTTTATTTTGAGGGGTAATCATTGTTATTTTGTTTTAGTGCCAAAAGTATTTGATTTTTGCCAGTATTGTTCTTTTGTGCCATTTTGTTCATACCAGTTGCCAATTATTACAGTTACATACTTATCATCTGTCCCGTGCACTGTATGATGTTGTGCTTTCGACAAATAAGTGATGATGATTATTATTATAATTATAATTTTCACTGGCATGCGTCAGTGACATTTATTGCCTCAGATTCGGCGAGTTTCTCGCCAACATTTTGTGATTTATAAATGTATTTATTTACTTAGTAAGGAAATCTGAGCAGGTTGATTGTGAGCTTCAGTCTGTCCAGAAACTGTGCTGTCATGCTACACCGTTTCCCAAAATTAGCGACACCCTTAGAGATAAGTTAGTATAAAGTCGTTAATACCTAACAGATTTTTGAAAAATTTGAAACACTCATGGAGACAATCATTCTGAACTAGTCTTTGAAGTTTGTGCTTAAAGTTCCCATCTGTGGCCTTGATGCAAGCCTTTAGTCTTAGGCGGGTATGCCACTGTTTGGTCGTCCTGGCAGTAATTATTGACAAGGAAATCAATCTGGCTGGGGTTAAGGTGGGGCATGTTTACCTGTGTCAGGTGGCAGGTAACACTGTGTGATCCAATATGGCAGGTGACGCTCCGTAGCTCTGTGATGGGTTATTTTCTCTAAAGAGCTATAACACCACCTTTTAATCTTTTACCGAACTTGACCTCAATGTAAACAAATTTACACGTATTAATGACGTTGTCCACACAAGGTAAGGTGTGAACGTCATGATAGGTGTGACGGTAAGTTATGCCAAGATGGTGCAGTGTACGATATTTCATTAAAATTCACCAACTACAAACTGAATCACTTGTGTTTGAAGCAAGGGGTGTCACTAAATTTGGGACCCAGTGTATATTTAGTTCAATAGATGCATGATCATTGTTGCACATGTCAGTTAGTGTTTAGTAAACATTGTTTATCTTGTACTATCGACATAGTGTGCTAGCGGTAGCTGCCAACATTTTTTTACATATTCTATATTTTGCATCTTATTATTTTGCTATCTAGTCGCAGCAGCTTTATATTCAGTATTTTGATGTATGTATATTTTGCAACGGGTGAGTGAGCACAAAGTGCCAACTGAAGTCGCGTTCTTCAGTGGCTTTTATCCCTTTCAAATCTGGAATCGAAATCGGGTGCAACTTCCCCCCCACAGTATTGGGCTCAGGTTACCCCTCAATTTACGACTCAAGTTTTCCCCTTTTTTGGGCTTCTTTTCCCTCTAGGGAGAGTTTTGTTAAGGGTGTAGTTTGCTAAGTGAAAAATAGGGGCGAAAATTTTGATTTACAATCTTATCAAAACTTCCCCCCCTATTCTTCACTAGGCACAAACTGTGCCCACAAGGTATAGGGACAGAAGCCACTGGCGTTCTTGTTGATGTTTCAGTCTGCACTGTGCCTTTAGTTTGTACATTGTAACGAGCAGTATGGTTAGTGATAGATTGGTCTGCCTAAACATCGCAGATCACCACAGATCAATACGGATCAGCTGAAATTGAAGATATTGTTTTCGTTTTTGAATTTCACATCTATATATGGCATCGCAGAGTTATGGTCAGGGTTAGGAGAAGGGTTAGAGTTAGGGCTAGGGTTAGGATTAGAGTTAGGGTTAGAATTAGGATCTCGGTGATCTGTGGTGCCATACATCGATCTGAAATTTACAAACTTGAACAATGTCTGCCATCTCAGATGATTTGTGGTGATCTGCGGTGTTTAGGCAGACCCTTGTAACTGATATGTTACTATACTATGTTAGTGCACAGTGGTATAGTTGCAACTCGTTGAGTGTTTTACACACGAATGCAGCTACTGCTTTCAGCACGTCTTAGCCATCGCAATTTTCTCCGTCTGTCTGTCTGTCTGACCGTCCGTCACACGGGTGGATCAGTCAAAAACGGTGCAAGCTAGGATTACCAAATCTTTACCGTTGGCTGCCTGGAAGACTCTAGTTTCAGGAACCGTAAAGCTTTTCCATAAATTTGAAAGGGGTCACCCCAAACGAGGGCGCTAAATGAGAGGAGGGTGGAAAAAATTTGTGATTTTTAGCCAATAAGTCGCTGTATCTCAATAACGGTGCGAGATGTGGCCTAGGTTACTATTAATCACTAATAGGAAGTCGTACACTGGCTTTCGATTGCCATTGAATTCGATGACCTTGGATGACCTTAAACGCTAAAATAGGGGTTTTTATGGATTCTTTTGCGATTTCGGGCTGCAAGACACGTTTCAAGAGCGAATTGCGCCAAAATCAATTGAGATATAGATGAAGAAGCTGCATATGAAATTTTCAGCAAAATCTACGGATTTCGACGGTTCAAGTCTCGATTTTCTAGATCCAAGGAAACCTGTGCATGAGGGCATCAAAGAGCGGTACCCCCGTATAAGTTGCTATTTTTCCAATGTTGGCCAGTCTTTCGTGAAAACGTTTGCAGATAAGCATGGTCATGCTATAGGCTTTCGCTCCTCTTGTGAGCATTAGCTCAAATTTTTTGTTGTATTCTATGTCGCTGTCGTTGTGCACATTTGTATCTGCTCATTTACGTAATTTGATCTGTTGCTTGTTAGATCTTGTTTTGACGCTGCCTTGTAAGTGTTCTGATGAGCCCGATGTATGTCTTATTTACTTATTTAATTTCATTGCTGCAAACTTTTAGTTATAAGATTTTCTCCAAACTTTTGTTGCTTGTTAAGCAGGATGAAGATAAATCGTCAGGTTCTGTCTAGTTTTTACGCATGAAAGCAGCTACTGCTTTAGCGCATCTTAGCCATCACAATTCTGTCTGTCTTTCCGTTTGTCACACGGGTGGATGAGTCAAAAAATGGTGCAGGCTAGGATCATTTAATTTTCACCATCGGCTGCCTGGCGAACTCTAGTTTCAGGATCCGTGAAGCTTTTCCATAAATTCGAAAGGGTTCACACTGAGCAGGGGCGCTAAATGAGAGATGGGTAGGGAAAATTTGCGATTTTCAGCCAATAAGTTGCCGTATCTCTAAAACGATGCGAGATGGGGACTAGGTTACTATTAATCACTAATAGGAAGTCGTACACAGGCTCTTGATTGCCTCCGAAATCAATGACCCTGGATAACCTTGAACGCCAAAATAGGGGTTTTTATGGATTTTTTTTGCGATTTTGGGCTGCAAGACACATTTCAAGAGCGAATTGCGCCAAAATAATTATGATAGACACGGAAAAGCTGCATTATAAAATTTTCAGCATTGAACATAGATTTTGATGGTCCAAGTCTCGATTTTCTGGGTTCAAGGAAACCTGCACACGAGGTCATCAAAGAGCAGTACCTTTGTAAAAGTCATTATTTTACCGTTGTTTGCCAGTCTTTTGTGAAAACGGTTGCAGATTACCACGGGCAAGCAGCTTATTACAACAAGCACTAGTGACGAGCTTTTTAATCGTATTAACATCGATGATTTTGAAAGACCCTGAACTTCCAAAATAAGGTGTTTTATTGATTTTTGCGATCTTCGGATGCAGCCCACACTTCAAGTTCAAGAATGAATTGCGACGAAATGGTTGGAGATAGAATGACAATTTGCGAATAGGAACTGCTATAGACTTTCGCACGTCTCGTGAGCATTAGCTCAAATTTCTTGTGTGTTTAATCATGGGCCTATTGCACAAGTTCTCTTTGTTGTGTTTTGAAATTGTTAGTTTGTGTAGGCCTATATTTAAACTGTTATAATTTTTGGTTTTGTTTTATGTTCTAACTTTATTATAGTAGTGTATTTAATTTACAGTATTGTTAGTGTGTGCGTATTCGAGTCATTTATCTCTTAAAATTAATTTTTTTGTAGATTAAGTGGCAGATTGCAATGACATTTGTTTGTCTGATTTTGTTCTAATGATTTTAGAGCGTATGCCTTGCTTTAATCTCTTGTCATGTACTTTCCACTCAACAAGTTCCAGAAACTGTTATAACTCGTAGTTATGGTCATACGATTAAAAGACCAAAGTCTGGCTAGCCATTAAGAATTTATGAAGTAGTTTTTTAGCCGACCGTACTTAAGTAACGATCAAGCTTTTGTCATGGTTGTTCTGCGTCCGTCTGTCTGTCTGTATCATCATCATCATCATACCGTAGGCTTAGTGTCCGCTTACACAATGAACAGTGGACGTTACAGTGTTCGACAATAGACAAATAAAATCAAAATTAAAATTAAAAACGTGCTAAAAACTCGGAGAATAAAAATGTTTTGAGATGTGTCTTGAAACTGGCTTTGGTGGCTTGATGACGAATGTTAGCGGGCAGTCTGTTCCAAGCAGTGGGTCCGGAGTATGAAAACGCCCTTTCACCGAACTTCGAA
>Ga0209367_1000222_pt1 | contig 47649 bp, 31 predicted proteins | sample WorMetLIZISLAND2_FD_187412 | JGI IMG/M metagenome (GOLD analysis project Ga0209367, IMG submission 187412) | Marine gutless worms symbiont microbial communities from Max Planck institute for Marine Microbiology, Germany - Olavius geniculatus... ... | reverse complement strand
TCCGTGTTGTGTATAATCATGGGTGGCCAGCATTGATAGGCATGTGTCCTTCTGGCCATCCTTCTATGTTATATTCTTTCTTAGTACAAATTACGTGTGTATTGGAGAGTAAACTGTCTCTCTCTCTCTCTATGCAGCCGGCGGCGGCGCGTGGCATCGGAGTGCGTGTAATCAGCAAATGGTCGGAGGTGCCGAAACGGCGTCCGGTCATTGTACAGCACTACATCGCGCTGCCATATCTCATCAACTCCAGCAAGTTCGACCTACGCATTTACGTCTACGTCACTTGTTATGACCCGCTGCGTGTCTACCTCTACAGCAACGGACTGGCGCGATTTGCTTCCGTTAAGTATGACATGTTGCCGTTTTATTTTTTTTTATTTGCAATTGATTCAAAAGATTTAGAACTTTTTGCAACTACGGTACTGTATTTTTGGACTGTTCGATATTTTAAATGTAAGCCTATAGTCTTGAGTGGGATCAGCAAGTGTTAAACAAACTTACCGGTGTACACTCCAGACATTGGTTTAACTATGCAGTTGGTCGACGGTCATTAGTCTCAGCTAACATTGTCTTTCGTTTATTTGGTCTCACTTAACTACACCCGTTGAACCATTGTAGATACGAGGGTCGTTTGATAAATAAGTCACAAAATGGCGCCATTTTATTAATTTTTAAAAAAGGAACAATCCGAAATATACGTTTTGTAGCTAATTTAACTCTGAGTATTTGTTGTGAGTTTTTTGTTACGATGACGTCACTGTGACGTCATCTATAATTGTTAAATCCGGCGACGTTCGCACTGAAATCGCCCCGTAACGAACAGCATGCCGTTATTGTTTTTTGTGGGCAAAAAAGACTTCATGCAGATGCGATCCACTCTGAGATGCATCAAGTACATGGAGATGGGTGTTTTATGAAGCCAACAGTACACACTTGGCGGAAGAAAATGTTAGTTGGGCAGAAATTTGCATCAGGTACCGACATGCCGTCGATCGTTCTTCAGTGGCTTGGACAGCTGCAGCCAACATTGTTCTTTGGATCGGGAATTCAAAAGCCTGGTAACAGATGGGACAGAAATCAGACGATGTTGAAAAATAAAACAATAATGTTTAACAATTAAAGATGAGACATTAACTTGTTAAATTTATTCGTTTTTTCTCGCTTCTATGCTGTTTGTCATTTGTGAGTTATGATAGATTACTAGTGGAAAAAAATAGTGCACAAGTAGACTGTGTTCTGTTAACAGCTGACGTCACAATAATGACGTCATCATTAAAAAATTCTAGCATATGTTTAAAATTAAATTCTCTACAAAACATATATTTCAAATTTTTCTACTTTGAGAATTAATGGAATAGCGTCCAGGGATGTTAACGAGACCAAAATATGGCGATAACGAGAACGAGAACGAGACCAAAAATAAATTTTGAGAACAAGAACGAGACCAACAACCATGAGAACGAGAACAAGAACGAGAACAGTGACAGAATAAAATTTAACATATGCATAACATTTAACTGATGCGTAAAGTGATTTTATAAACCAATATGACTGATTATCAACTGATGTGGCATGAATCAGATGCACAGAAACCACAATTATGCAGTATCTGTCTCATGTGCAGCACCGAGATTAGGTCTACCAGAACCAATCTGAGAGTGAATTTAACAGTGTCTTGCCGGTATAGTCTGTTCACTGCAGATTTGCATTTTATGCACAATCACTCATGGACATGAGTTTAATCAATCCATTGGTTTGGTTGGATTGGGTTAAACGTGACCGCAGCGAAAACACGTGCTGTCATAAAACAGCATGCAGTCTCTGCAACAACCTACTCTATTGCAGTCTTTGATCTGTATACGCAGCAGGTCCAGATAATAGACTCTGACACAGCCAGTAGTCTGCACTCGTGACTCCATCTGCATGAGCATCTTCAGTAATTACGATTCAATGAGTTTTATTGTAGGTCTAACAGCCACTATTCAGTTCACTATTAGTGCTGTCACTTTGACATTCAAGTCCAGAGTTATAAGTCACCATTGCGAGCAATAATAAGTATTTGACATAACCGAATTTCGAGACTACGAAACCAAGATGCATGAGAATGAGAACAATTGTGATGAGAACGAGAACGAGAACGAGAACAACAACAATGAGACCAAGAATGAGAACGAGACCATTAAATTTGGTCTCGAGACCACGTTGGTCTCGAGAACTTAGCATCCCTGATAGCGTCATTTTGTAACTTATTTATCGAACGACCCTTGTAGTATGAGTGCAGCTGTGGAGTAATGTTATGTTAGTTATGATACGTGTTTTATACAAAATAGTTATGTCTTTGGTAGTTTTCTGATGTGTAAAGTTGAAAAAATACTTTGAGGTAACTTTTGATTTATGGCGTAACAATATACGTTTATTTTACACAAATGTATTTACACTGTGCATTGTTCAGTACGATACAATACAGTACGATAAACAATTTGCACTGGTAAACATACTGACAGACAAGCTTACGGTTTAGTTCTGCACTGTGCACATAAACTAAAAAAAGAACTGAAAATGTTTCAAGGGGAAATGAAATGAGAGAAAAATGAAATAGAACTACTGTTATGTAAAACATATTCACAGATATTCGTCATCAACGAAGTCGTTGCACAACCGTTTTATACATCTGACCAACTACTGCGTCAACCGCAACAACTCCGAGTATCAGTCCAACTCAAATGACACTGTGCGCCAGGGTCACAAGTGGTACGTTCCAATTTTCTCTGGATTTATTCATGAACAAGATAAAAAAAAACCACTGGCCGAGATAGTGCATGCGATATGTATAATGTTTATGCATAACTGTTTCTTGAGTATATAGATTATGAAAAAAAATATAGTATTTTATGTGAGCATTTTTAATGTGCATTGTTTACTTTTCGTTTTTGCATCAATACTTTATTTTTCAGCTGTCATGTGGATTAATAAGTGAGCTGATTTGAATGAGATGTGACACGACTTGGATTATGATGAATATGATATAAGAGACATCAAGTCACTCGAGAGATATTTTGTTATTATTGCGATTATAGTGAAATGTTATAGATCGATAAATAGACATTTAATGATCTTAGCAGGCAGCTGCATAAATAATGTATGGAACCGATAGTCGTCGTCTATATAGGGGGACTTAAAGAAATACTTATTATTTTCAGTTAAATACTTTAAGTTCACTTTTTTGTCTCTGATTTTGAATGTAAAGTTAATGCTATTTTCTGTAATATCTGAAATAAAATTACTGTTATGACAAAACCACTGATAATTAATTAATCAACGAATTAACTTCATTTACATTCAAGTTTTGCCTGCTTGATGTTACTGCTGCGAATGTGGTGTACGAATTTTTGCTAACTGTTGGACAGTTGTCACGGTAATGTATTAATTTATCATACGTTTTATGCGATTAATTGTTGCACATTGCTAAAACAAGTTAGATGTGCATTGCGCACAATTTGCAGTAGTTTTGCACACATTCTGTCACTTGTCTATGCTTGCATTGTATGGTTCAGACACCCGAGCATGTATCAATAAATACCAAGTGGGTTTTATTTGTAAACCTATCTTGAAACCCCGTCCTTCAATTTTAAACCAATTTTATTTTTTGTTGTACTGTAATAAAGTAGTTTATTATGATTAAATTTTAGAATTTGTTAAACTTATGAATTTGCAAATTGGTGAAAATATATTGGATGTGGAGTTGTGGACAAGATCTGTTCTTTCTAGTGACTTCAAACCCTGATTGCTCCTTTTAAAACTCAGGTTTTTTAAGGATTCTATTGCACTCACTTGTATTTTATTTAAATTATGACCCACAGACAAGCACGTACTGTAGTATTGCACTCTTAATTTGCATCAAGATAATTATTTTGAGGTTCCTGTTACTTTGCTTTTGTCAATTTTGACTTTTTTTGTTTTCATGTTTTTTTATTCTTTATTTTTGTGCTGCATTTTTGTGCCTAGTGTAATTAATTTGCTTCTTATTACGAGTCACTAACAAATGTACAGGGTGCAGCAAAAAAAAGTATCCCCCTGAAGTTTTTCGCTGTTTTCTCAGCAACCGTTTGGAATTTTAATTTGAAATTTTACAGCTTTATTTGCTAAAATGTTCTACATTCAACTCCCAAGTAAAATGTGATTCTGTTGAACGACAAAGTTATAAACTGTTTAACAATGACCGCCTACTGATTTTTCAGCATTAAAAATGTTCAAGCTACAACAACAATTCAATAAAATCGTTGAAACAGCATAGTTAACTAACTGATGATCAAATGCCAGAATTTCATTGTCACTGTGAATGTTTGAAGTGTCCACTGCCAGCTTCAAGCTCCAACACAAGCCTTCAGTCGCTTACTTTGAGAAGTCTTTCACAGCCTTGTCGATCGGTCCTTGTGGTAGGTTGCCCCAGATAACCTGAAGCACTTCCTTGAGTTTGGCGATTGTTTTCAGCTTTGTTTTAAGCTTGCAGTAAGCCTTCAACATTGCATTCCACACACGATAGTCTATTGGGTTGATATTCGGCGAATTTGGAGGCCACTGGTCCATTGTGATGAAATCTGGACAGTTGGCTCGCAGCCAGTTCTGTGAGCTGCGTTGCGTTGCGCGCTACGTGTGTGCTGACGCGCCGTCCTGCTGGAAGATGAATGCAGTGAGCAGTCGGCGATTGCTTTAAAAGAATGCTAATTTAGTGATAATTTATAAACAATATAAATTACTGATTATCAAAACGTCACTGTGACGTCATCGGCAGTAACGTGCAACCAGTTTTTGAAAATAAAATAGCATTTTTAACTTGAACATTTTTAATGCTGAAAAATCGGTAGGCGATCATGTTAAAAAGTTTATAACTTCGTCGTTTTTGAACAGAATCACATTTTACTCAACAGTTAAATGTAGAATGTTTTAGTAAATAAAGCTGGAAAATTTCAATATAAAATTTCAAACGGTTGCTGAGAAAACAGCGAAAAATTTTAGGAGGCTACTTTTTTGTCACACCCCGTACAGTTGTTTACTCTGCATTGAAAAACGAACAATGTTGTATAGTCATGTATGCAGTTTATTCGTGTAAAAGTAATACATAGATGGTTTCCGTAACATAATAGGTGTGGGGAAATCAAATTTCAGTGCGAGGTTACTTCATGATACGTTGAATTCTGGTCAAATTTTTATAAAGGCCACGGCTTTTGCAAGACCCTATCGAGGTGCAACTGCTCGTTCATCGCCTATTTGGCAGGCGGGTAGCATGACATGTGCAATTGCGTGTTTTCGATGGGGGTTTGACCTCCAAATCTCCTCTTTCCTTGGATTTATTCTTTAACCCCCGGTGGTAAAGATCCCGGGGGTTAAAAACTAAACTAAACGTTAAAAACTACTGGGATGACCAGAGGTCCGATGTGTCGCTTGTACAAAAACTGTCACAAACAAGAATGTTTGGGGTGGGTTTGATCTCCAAATCTCCTCTTTGCTTGGGGGTCAAAGACTTTATCAAACACAGTGTGTCATTGTAGTCCACAAGTTTACGACCAGTCGGCATCCAAATCTGTCAAACTGTTTAGCAGGGTGCACGAATGTGACAGACGACAAACAGACGGACGGACGGACGGATTTCGTATAACGTGTGAGATTGTATGAACGTTGTAGGACGCTTAAATGTCTGTGGTCGTATCTGCACGAGCGTGGGGTCGACACCCTCGCACTGTGGGCGGAAATCAAGGACTTGGTCATCAAAACTATTCTCAGGTTCATCTCCTGTGATACCGATTAACGCAAATACTACTTGCTTACTGTCTAGACTTTTTGGGAGAGCCTTAAGTGCCCCCAGATCTATGGATGTATCGGAGGGATTCACTGCAGAGAGATTTGCTCCAAGGTCTTAGAGGATAGACGTCGCTGTCACCAATTGTTGCTGTTACTTTTTAGTGAACTTTTGTAACTCACAAATACGTAGAAAATACTACACTGACTCCTCAACCAGGCTTCAACTAGCAGGATGCAGTCTCACGTTGACGAGCTGACTGGACAGGTAACCAACGTCAGCATGATAATCAATGTCAAAAAGACGAGAGAAATGCTCATTGGCAGAGCATTGAAGGTCTCCATGCCGCCTGTAGTGCTTAATAGCCAGCCGATCCAGCGAGTCGACACGTTCTAGTTGCTTGGTGTCCATATCAGTAATGACTTGAAGTGGGCCCAGCACGTCAATGTGATTTCGTCGAAGGCCGCCTTTTGGCTACACTTTCTGAAACAACTAAAGCGAGCTGGCGCTGAAACAGGCGACTTGCTGTGTTTCTATAACACGATTGTACGGTTTGTTCTAGAGTACGCCAGTCAATTGTCAGTCGTTTCTCAATCGCAGAGGGGGATTCTCGCCCCAGCAGAGCTATATGCTATTGTTTCTTTTGTTGACACCAGATTTCTTATTATAAAGCTGTGTAGTGCACCAAGTTTGATTTCGGCTGGGGCTCCACCCCAGATCTTGCTGGAGGAGTTTACAGCGCGCCCCCAGGTCCTGTAGCTGAATTTTAGGGGTTTTATATCTAAGGGGGATGGGAGTAAAAGAGGGGGAAAGGGAAAGGAAAGGGGAACGGTAAAGAAGAGAGAAAAGGGGAGAAAAAAGGAAGAAAACGAAAGGGGAAAGAAAGGAGAAAGAAAGGGAGACGAGCCCCCTTTAATTCACATTTCTGGTACGCCACTGGTGTCTGTATGTTCTGCGGTGCATCAGCTCGGAGTCGTACATCAGTAGTGCGGTGAAATCCTGCGTGCGGCGTCGCTATTGCTGCCACGAACTGTTTGGTTTTGACATCCTGCTCGACGACAAGCTCAAACCATGGCTCCTCGAAGTCAACATTTCTCCAAGGTGAAGTAACGCTCACCGCAGTCTTTTTTCTGTAATTTTGCGCGGTGAACTTTTGGGGGCGTTCATGTAACAGGACATGTGTAAGTTGTTTTTCTTTATGTCGTCCAAACAGCTGTATTGGTGTTTCTGCTAAACGCAAAGCGACAGAACGGAAATGAACTGAACTCGCTTAGTGAACTTTTTTAAACTGAAATGAAATCAACCAAACTGGACTGCATGACATGTTTCAGTTCAGTTTATTTCAATTTCTTTGCTTAGTACACTCCTGTAGACCCAACGGAACGGGTTCTTTGGTTCAGTTTAATTCAGTTTGGTTCTGTAGTTTTGTACACGCCTTTCTGAGTCCTTCTTCGGCGTCTGCGTAGGACCTACCAAGTACGCAGATTGAGTCAACCCACAGAACGTGATCCCAGGCAGCTTTCGAACAACAAATCAAAACGTTTTTTTCTCCGAGGCTTTTAACGCTGTGCTTCGTTATGACTTCAGTCTTTGATCGATGTACGGACAGTGCAGTGCGCCCGTGGTTTTTCTTCGTAATGAATGGGGCACTCGGAATTTTGCGTTATGGTAAAAGGTAAAGGTAAAGGTCGTCAATTTGTATAGCGCATCGTCGCAAACGCGCCTCAAATGCGCTTTAGTCACTAACCAGAGCCGCCTGCCGCACGGCCACCGTGTGCAGCCTGCAGACACAGGCTGGCGCAGCGGCCGGCTAGGCAACCCCAGTCAGCTGTACCAAGGTCCCCACCTTCCGTAACCCATGTAAATGAGTTACTACACATTTTACCATCCCACGGAGGGTAGCAGGCTGAGTCGACCTAGCTGGCAGGCTTCGCATCGAGATGGTTTACCTGCCCGCAGGCAGTCACCCATCGCAGTACTCACCGGGCCCGGCGTAGAGTAACTTCGTTTCAGCCGAAACGCGTTACCAACTACGCCACGCCACCAGCAGTATGCAGTAATAATTATGATATTTGCTACTGAATGAATAGCAGCCATATCTTTATTCTGTAGCAGAACGTGACTAGTTGTGTGTTCGGTAGAACGTTTCAGTCAAGTGTTTATCTTGCATTTTGCTGCGTTATGGCAGCGATGCGTTTAGGGGGACCGTGGCATATGCCTCGCTTCTTTGGCTTGCACTATTAAAATGTTGTCCAAAAATTTATTAAGCAACAGTAAGTAGTTCTGGTTCTGGTACGTTCTGTAGACTGTGTGTGCGTGCACCGATAATGTTTGAGCCAGGGGCAGCATAGGTGCAGGGGGCCGGGTAGCTTGGGCCATCAATACCGTTGAAAATGTAGTCTAAACAGGCGGATGTCTGTCTGTGTGTTGGTCAGCCTGCACTCCAACTCTCAGTTGGACGTGAGCGTCAAGGGCCGCATGGTTCGTGACGTGCTCAACATGGCCGGTTACATGCTGCCCGACAAGGACGACCTTCTCGCTAACCCGCCACCGTCAGCCGGCGACGCATGGTACTAGCTACTGTCGTGAGAGGGTCTTAAAACTTAGGTTTAAAAAACTAGATTCAGTGGGTTTGTTGGGTCGGTGGTTTTTTGAGTTAAACACGGGTTTTTAAATGGCCTGACTGATGGGTTTTGTGTTTTTCGTGGGTTTTGTGTTTTAGAATGAGCACTGCTAGAGATAGGGACCATTATGAAGCCTACTGTTCAGTGTACACATCAAAATGCTTAGGTTTTTAAACAGCATATAATATCCAACAAGAAATATTATTACATTGTGACCAGTCTAATGTACTCCTTGCGCACATCATTTTCTTTTGTATTCTTTTAAGAGCTTTTTCGTTCCTTTTGGCTTGTATTAGAGACCCGGCGTCTAATTGAGACCCGTTTAATATTATACCAATCACTGGCGTCAAGGTCGTCATTGGAAATTGTCTCCCGAAGTTCATAAAATATTGCTCGATTTTAGGAACTGAGAGGAAAAAATTTCCAATAATGGTCGATGATGCTAGTTGCCAGTTGTCTTGTTGTACCTCAACGCATGCGTCTATCTCACACCGTTACGGATATATGGCGACTCAAATATAATGGAGTCACGACTTTGACCTTTGGGGTCAGTGACGTCATCGGTCACGTGAAGATTTGACTCCCGGGTGTCGACTCCTATGGGTGGTCCATAGTGACCATGCGTCTGTCTGGCACCGTTATGGAGATATGGTCGTTTGAAGTTCTTCCAGGAAGGCTCTTCCAGGAACAAAGGTCGATCGTTGGTCGGTCGTCGGTCGATTGGTCGATCTTTAATATTACACTGATCTCATATACTCCTCTTCGCTACGTTAGGAACGTAGCGCGCGAGGAGCGAAATATGGGATTACAATTTCAGTTCGTAGGTTGCAGTCTGCTTGTTTGGGTTCAGTGCATTAGCACGTTGTAGCTGTCTGCGTAGTGGCCGACTCACACGTACGACGCCGACGAGACTCAACTCTGCAGTTGAGTTGAGTTGAGTCGCGTCGGCGTCGTACAAATGCAGGTGTCAATTGGTCATAATACTTAGTACATTTGTCATCGGCAGATCCAGAGGTGTTGAAGGAATGGTATGAATAGGTCAAACGCGGAAGGCGCAAACACTGAGGCGCCGAAGGGCGGGATGTTCACTGGAGGTGGGGCTTTGCGAAGGGCTGTATAACTTCTCCAGAAAAGTGGAAATTACATGCACGAAAGGTTAACTTCGCTGCACATTTTGTCACAGTTGAATGAGTGAGTGAGTGAGTAGTAACCTGTAGAATGATGACCACCTGGGGGATGAAGGCTTCATCGTCTCGTGCTCTGGCGTCTATCGAGTTTAGTTCAGCGTTCACATCGCACTGTGTTGATCTGTTGTAGCACGCGCAAGCCCTCGAGTGACAAATGCCTCGACAAGCGGATGTGGCCGCCGCACAAAAGTCCCGACGAACGAGCCAAACACGCCTATTATCATCTGAGGCACATTGACGTCGTAAGTAGACATTTTAGGCAAACCGTACTAGCGGTCGTGCGTTTGATACGATGTGTCGTCCGTCTGTCTTTAGTCTGTAACGTTTTGTATTGTGGCTAAACAGTGCGCCGTAGAGTCGGCGATGGTTGTTGGATAGGGGGTTGCTAATTGTCGCACAGTCCACTTTAGGCGCCCTGGAAGTTTATACAGTGCGCAGGCACGGAAATTTGCCGCGGCTTCAATGGTTAGACCGTGCGAGCTTGCACGGTCAACAACGCCATGCTTAACATTGGTGTTATTGTAGAGTTGCAGCAGTAGAAATACTAGCAGTAGTAGTCGGTCCTATAGTAGGCCTAGTCATAGTTGTTGTGAGAGCGCTCACAAAAACGGCTTGTTCACTACTGCAGGACAGTATTCTGAACGTACTGACGCCGGACGACATTCGCATTCTGATAGAGTTCGTCGGCGAGGACAGTCGACGTGGGAACTTTGAGCGGATTTTCCCGACCTCTAAGTCACGTAAATACCATCAGTACTTCGAGCATCGGCGGTACTACAACATGCTGCTGGATGCCTGGTGTCGAAAATACACCACCCACAACGAGCTGCAGGGTGCGTGTACGATGGTGGCTTGGTGGCGTACGTAACGGTAGCGTGTCGGACTTACAATTCAGAGGTCCTGGGTTCAACTCCCGGTAGTGTCGCTATCAAGTGGAACCTTACTACTCGGATGGGTGACTGTCTGTGGAGAGGTAAATCAACAACGAAGGTCAACTCAGCCTGTCATCTCTCCGGGGTAGGCAAATCGAATACCAGCCTGTCTGGCTGGCATTAAGGCAGGTCACATTCACTTGGGTTGGTTGGCAGGTAACACTGTGTGATCCCATAGCTTATGGCAGTATCTGTAGCTCTGTGGTGGGCTTCCCATAGATTTTTTGTGCTGTCAAGGTTTCTGACTTTCAGGCCCGTAGCCAGATTTTTTCCAAAGGGGTCACTTACTCTACCCCAGGCTGCAAAGAGGCCTAGGATCGTGGGTGAGTACTGTAAATTTTTTTAACGGGGACCGGGGAAAAACCTAGGCCGCTAATACTTTCTTGTGCATTTTGAGCTCAAAATGGCGTCTGGTGGTGACATATTTGGAGTCTTTCATGTAATGCCTCCTGGTTCCGGCTGATGGGGGAAGGGTTCGATTGTTTAGGTTTGATGGCAGTTTTCCCATCTCTGTAGTGCAAAAGCGTCCGTCAGTTTACTGACAGCAGAAATGTAATATTATAATGTCTGCGGTTCATTAATCTGTGTTGATGACAGGAGTGGCGCTATTGCAGTCGTACTGTGGCAAAGGCATTCATCTGCATCATCTCACGTCCGATCCACAACACCAGGTTTTCACGCTTCTTCATCTTCATCAAGTAGGTCTGTAGGCTATACAGGCATTCAGAAGCTATAGCTTTTGAATGCAGAATGGAGTTGAAGCGATTCGACTAGTCGCTGTCAAATTATCAGTGCTGTGGTAATGCCACAATAGCAAAATAGCGTGTTTTGAATACATGCAGTAGTTTTCATGTTGGAAAATTCTCAAACACTGTTGCAAATGATAAAATAAGAAAGTAATAATCCTATGATGAGCAGTCTCTTTTGTCAGTTTGATGCATAGGCCATTTGTGTTTAGCTGCAGTAGACCTAAATATGAGGCATAATATTTGTTCCTTTACATTCTTGTTGTACAGAAACATCGCTGTATTTTCCATCAATTTCAAACGCATAATCTGTAGTGCATAAATGAATCTACAGAACAGTGTAATGTGTGTTGCAGTGGTCGCCACCAATTCAGTCGAGATCAGACCACGTAGTGTAAAGGTATAATTCACTTGATTATTTTTTTTCTTCATTGCTGGTTAACGGACGTTCAGCTAGCCTTTCAGTGTTGCATGTTAATCACAGCTTATGGACGACTGATGCGCTAAGATGTTATTGCAATTAAAGTAACTGATCGCGATAAAAAAATTTAATCATATTGCGCATTCTGTTGACCAGTTATTTGGCAGCACTATCCCTATCTCGCTGTTAGCAAATAACGTTAACAAACTCGTCTGTCTGAACAATTGGCTGAAGAAAGCTCGAGTTAAATGTGAAACTGCCAAGAAAATTTTCCTTAGAAACACAGCTGAAAAAGTGTAATTAAAGTTGCGCTAACACTACTGTTGTCAGTATTAGCAGCAAACAAGCCAGAATCGTACGCATGGTCATAAACTTGTTTCTGCTGTGACAGGGGTTGCTTTGTTCTTCATCCATCAGTGAACGATTAATCACAATTTATTCTTTGCAATTGCCTGATTAATCGTGATTAAAATTTTGAGAGTTTAAAATTTTCAGCAGCACTACTTCTACCACCAACACGGCTGAAAATAGTGATTTTTTTTTAATGTGTTGTTGCTGTTTTTAGACTTCAAGCTGCAGGCTTGTATGACTGCTGATGTCTGTTTGTGACGTCATTGACGAAGACGACGATTGCTCCTGGTGTAGTGAATTTCTCCACGACTTACTCTTGCAACAGTTTATGCAGGGGCGTATTTAGAAATGTGAAACAGGGATTACCAGATGTACATTTTCAAAAAAAACGGTGTGCGCCGACTCAAACTGCAAACACACCGCTCGGATCTCCCACGTTACGCCACTTTTATTTTGTTCTGTGTGTGTAATCAGTTCTGACAATCTGAGTCATAGATTATTCGTCGTTTTTTTGCTGTTGTTACCTGTACAGTGTTTTATTCTGCACTGCTCTTTTTTTTAACTTCAGTGGCGTCGTGGCCGTGGCAAGACGGGCGTGGGTAGGGGAGGGCAACCACCCCACCCCCAAAGTTTAGCCCATATAAATATTTCTTCTTGTCGGAAATTTTTCGTCCAAAAATACAAAATTTGGTCTGAAAATTACGCACTTTGAGTGAATTGAAAGCGGAAATTGACATTTTCAGTACCATATCTCCTCTCGGTAATTTGTTGTGGTCTGTCAGAAAATTATTTCCTGCCCTACCCAACCATTTTTACGCGCAACAGCAGCTACTGCAATTCTGTCCGTCTGTCTGTCTGTCACACAGGTGGATCAGTCAAAAGCGGTGCAAGCTAGAATTACCAAATCTTCACCGTCGGCTGCCTGGAAGACTCTAGTTTCAGGAACCGTAAAGCTTTTCCATAAATTCGAAGGGAGTCACCCCAAACGAGGGTGCCTCCCTTGACACAGAAAAGTTAACTTTGTCAGGACTTGTAAGCTTGTTTAAAAGAATGAGAAAACAAAATTGGTGCAAACGTTAGGCTGCGTTCACATAAACACGAGTACGAGTACGGCACTGTACGGGTTCCCGTATGCGAGTTCTGCAAACAAGAGTTTGCGTGTATTTCAATGGCGGCCGTTCACATACATACATGTACGGGTTACCTGTAAATTTCACTCGTACAAGTAGTTTCTGTGCAGGTTGTGTTTTCAAGCCCGTCGAGAGCCACAGCGGGGCCCGGGGAAACACTTTCACGAGGCCCCTCTAGGGAGAAAATTTTTGAAGTTTTCTTCTGAAAATGGTGCATTCTAGTGTACTTTATATTTCTGAGCGACGGCGGGGCCCCGCAAACGTCGCGGGACTCGGGGTAGCTTACCCCTCCTACCCCACCTTCTCGATGGGCCTGCGTGTTTTTATCCAACTCGTAGAAAGTAAACTACTCGTAAATAGCATTAATATAATTTATAAAACTGTGGCGCATATTTGACTTCAGAACTGAAGTCATCGTAAAATTGTTCATCGTTAGAGATGTGCGGTTTGTAAAAATAGTAACTTTGTAGTGGAATATTGTAGTTTTAATGGCAAAGCATTTCCTCGATTCGATTTCACTGCGAATTTTCAATATGGCCAACATTTAAAAAACTTCCACACCTAAAATTTCTATTAGACCGCTTTGGTGCAGTTTTTGTTTGCTTTGAAACTTTGACTGAGAGAAAACTGTTTGCATATAGTCAGTTATTCTGACGTATTATTATCTTAGTTCTCATGTGTACTGTTCAGTGTTTTATGAGCTGTTTTGCATAGTATACAGAATGTCATGAAACACAATAGCCTCATAGAACATTTGTTGATAAATAACCTGCCTCAAACTAGAAATATGGCTGTTATTGTGCAACAAGAAAAAAAACGACAATATAACAATCTAGGTAATCAGAACACACTGCCTGTGAATTATTGCTAAACATCCATATCAGAGTATTGGTAATTTTTTCACAGTTATAGTATTGAAAACTTCTGAGGCGAGTTGCATTTTCTTTCAATAGCCTTACTATACAGAAAGAACAAAAACAGACAAGGTGAACATATAATCCAACTCTAAATCTAACCATAACTGTTTTAAACTGGACAAGAAATTGTAATAGATTGTGACCAATCTAATGTACTCCTTGTGCGCATTGTTTTCTCCTGTATTAGTGCTTTTTCGTTTCTTTCAACTTCTACAGGGTGGGCCAAAAATGACCCAACTTGTTTGTGTCAGAACTTCGTCAAATCGCCACCAAATTTGATAATTTTGTCATACAGATAGCCAAGATGATAGCTATATGTAAGGTACACTCATTGTCCACCTCACGTAATTTATGTCACTGCACTGCCATGTAAAATGCAGATGCTCATTGCATAATGCTGAGTTGTTGTCTCTGTAAAAGTTCTAATGACTAAATTAAGCACACATGAACTACAATGTGATTTATCCAGCAGAATTATAAGTTCGGGTAACAACTTGCTTTCAGCTTGAATTTATGCCAAAAGTGTCTAAGCCATTATGTAGACATGACGCCACGGCTGACAGTGGCATCAATGACCAACTGATCAAACTGCACAGCACTCATTCGTGGATAACATGTGTTTTGAGCTCATCAGTCAGCTATTTTGTTGTCTGCTATTTTCAGCGTAAGATATTTAATACCACAAAATTATTAAATAACATGGCACCCTTTGTGGAATTGATAATGAAAAGTGAGCAAACTGATACTGATAATCCCCGCATAATGTAAGAATATGGAGCATCTGCATTAATTTTTACATGGTAGTGCGGTGACATAAATTATGTGAGGAGGGCAATTAGTGTATCGCTGTATCTTACCACATTTCTATCATCTTGGCTATCTGTAGGCCAAAAATTATCAAATTTGGTAGAGATTTGACGAAGTTCTGACAAAAACAAGTTGGGTCATTTTTTTGGTCCACCCTGTATTAGAGACCCGGCGTCAATTTGAGACCAGACTAATAGTATACTAATAGTGACTGGCTGCGGCGTCGAAGTTGTTATTGGAAATTGTCTCCCTGTCTATCTGGCACCGATATAAAAATATGGCGCCTCACGACCTTGACCTTTTGGGGCCACGTGACGTCATCGGTCACGTGACCATTTGACGCACGGTGGTCGACTTCCTATGGGTGGTCCATTGTGACCACGCGTCTGTCTGGCACCATTAAGGAGATATGGTCGTTTGAAGTTCTTCCAGGAAGGCTCTTCCAGGAACAGAGGTCGGTCGTCGGTCCTCAATATTACACTGATCTCATATACTCCTCTTCGTTATGTTAGGAACGTAGCGAGCGAGGAGTAAAAATGCTATCGCATCAGCTCTTAGTGTCAGCATGGAGAAATGTGAATAAATATGAGAAAATAATGCATTCTGTATCAATTTGCAGCAAAAAAAGCACAAATCCCAATGCAAGCAAGCTGCACCTTTTTTCCTTAACTAACAACCGGCCAACCAAAACAATTAAACCAAAAATATCAGACAAAACACCAACTTAACCACTTCACGGAACGACGCAAAAATGACATACACAAATTTGACAAAAGCTAGTAATGACTGAATGTGCAAAATAAAACAATTAATAAATAGAAAGAACAAAGCGGGAGAGATACAATTCAATCCGCACTTTAATGGCATGACGAAAAGTCGTAGAAAACGAAATATTACTGCTGAGAAATGACGGAACAACTCGAACTTTCAACAAACGACAGACAGCAACACAATACGATGTTCCTCGCAATATTTTCTTTCACCGGTGGATTGTTCAGTGTATCAGAAGGGTTGCCAACCGGCATTTTTAAGTGCTGAATAAGCCAATTTTGGTGTTTTAAAGAAACTTGGATATAACAATTTTAGTTTGGCAATTTGGCAATGCTTTTTTGGTGTTATTCTTAAAATATGGCAGTAAAACTCAACTTTGGTATCAGTTTGGCATTAATTCAGCACTGTAAACGGTTTTGTTGAAAATTGATATTTGGCATTTTTTGTCACTAAAATGCATTGTATTTTGTATTATCAGCCAAAAATAGTTGGTATTTTGAAAAAAACTTGGATGTAAAAATTGTAGTTCAGCACTTTGGCACTTTTTGGCATTATGCTTCTTATCTGTCAGTAAAACTCATTTTTCAGCATTTTTTAATGATCAAAATACATCACATTTGGTATCTTTAGCAATAAAGCTGGCGGGCAACCCATTCATGGAATTCATTGGTAAATTAAAACAACACAGTGTTCCTGCCGTTGAGCAAACACAGACATCCGATTCCAGCCGAGGTGAGACGTGACGTGACAAGGTACCAGTTGGCCTGTTACTGGAGTCGCTGGTACAGATAGATGTACGCGAGGTCCTTCGGCGGATGCTCCGACGCTGCAACCTTCTCGTCGTTAAATATCACCCACTCGTCACCACGCAAAATGTGACAGACGTAGTGACCGCACTTGGTCGACGTTCCCATGTGACTGATGAATGCCACCAGCCGGTACTCTGCACACAGCCACAGCATTTGAAACCGACCACTTCAGTCATCGACGTAACTACAATGTGTACCAAAAAACAACGAATGATTAAGAATTCATAGCAATTCAAAGAATAAGGGTAATGGAAGAAACTGACAGAATTTTCAAAGACCAGTTGCAAAAGGGAAAACCTGCACACTTCACTAAAATGATCTGAAAAACAAGAAGCACTGACCAAAGGCACGGGGGAGCAAAAGACTGAAGCGTGTGTACACTGAAGTGAACATAATCACTGTGGATGAACTGGTAGGCACAGTAAGCCACAAATGCCAGAAGCAAACCCATCACTTAACACGCCACATATCCAAAGACATGGTTTTAATACAGCGTAGCATTGCACAGATCATTCAGCGTGATCTTGGTCGAAAGTGTCTCGTTCATTTACCAACGTGCTTGTTGCCTATTACTGTCAGTTTTTGTAACAAGTTTGTTTCATCAGGTAATACAGCTAAGGCGCAGTGTGAAATTTAATACCTAGGGTCTGCGGAACGGTTTTTAAGTTTGGTTTAGTTTTGGTTCGGTTTTTGGTGGAGTTGCTTGGGGCTGCAACGATGAAAGCGGCTTCACCAACAAAGTTCACCAACTTCATCAGTGTATTGTTGCAGAAACTGCCGGTGGCACCGGCTGAAGTGAGCAAGCTTGTTGTACAGCACATTTCGTGACCTCACCATTACGTCGCAACCAGCAAAAATATTTAACCAACAACCAACTTTTAAATGAATTTCTCAAATTAGTATTTTTTGAGCCAAAGCTGCTGGTGATTTCATAAAAATTTATTACAATTTGACTGAGTCATCAAACAACAAAGTCCATTTTACTGAAACAAAAAGCAGAACAATCTCACTACGTACTTCCCCAGCCGTCAACATATTGTGGTTCCGATGGTGCAGCAGATGCAGACTGGTCCATGTTTTCCTGGACGATCTCATCAGGATGATTAAATATCCAGTCCACAGCCCGCTCCAAGTTGTTATCCTCCACAATGATCATAACATACAACATATCTCCGACCACGAATGCTATGAATTATGCACTAGATACAGCCGTAATTTAAAATAAAATGCAAATAAACACGTAATAACATTAACCATAATAATTATTAAAATCATAAATCATAAAATAACAATAAGTACTACTATTATTGCAGCATAAAGAACAAAAGGCTAAAAGCAGACGGTGAAAACAATGTCTGATGCTTTGTCTGGATCACTGTATCACTCTTTTCCACAATTACTGAGGCCAGAATTCTTACTTTAATACAATTCAACAACAGTGACTATTCTGACTATTTTTGACTATTCTGTACTTTTTATTTTGTGATCTTTTTGTCCGTCCAATGCAATGCAATAGCATTGGACAGAGTATAAAATCACCTGAGCGTCCGTCCGTCCATGCGTCCGTCCAACATTTGAGGCTTCATATCTCCATAACGATGCATGGTCACAACAGATCACCCTTCCGTTTCCCTTCCCCTTCCTTTTTTCCCTTCCCCTTTCCCTTCCGCTTCCCTTTCCCCTTATCTTCCCCTTCCTCCTCTCCTTCCCCTTTCCCTTTTTTCCTTCCTCTACCCTTCCTCTTTCTCTTTTCCTTTTTTCTTTACATCTCCACATCCATGCATCCAACATTTGAGGTGCCATATCTCCATAACTGCGCCAGATAGACGCATAGTCACAACGGACCACCCATAGGAAGTCGCCCACCGCGAGTCGAATGGTTACGTGACTGATGACGTCACGTAACCCCAAAAGGTCAAAGTCGTGAGCGCATTACCTTTGAGGTGCCATATCTCTATAATAATGTAAGACAAACGCATGGTCACAGTGGACCATTTATAGTAAAGCGTTGGTGAAGAATCGACTGGTCACGTTACTGACAACGTTAATTGTTTAGTTATAATGATAGTGAAGAATGACAATAACATTGCTGCTGTACTATTTAAAATTAAACATTTTGATTTTTTCCTACTAGTCTAAACAGCTCACTGATTATATTTATACGGACATATACTGAAAACTATCGAAATGCATCAATTGGACAGACTCCGTGTTTGTATGAACACTATCTTGTCTTATGCAGTAGTTAGTACGTGTTTCATTTCTCTCATTTCATTTACATTTAGAACACTGTTAGTTCTTCTACACTGTGTCTCAAAACAACTGTCACACTTTGTCATTGTCCATACCTTCATCAAATGTTAACCGATTATTAAAATTCTTTCACTAGTGCATTCAGTGGACAATTAGCAATAAAGTGATTATTAAATATCCCACTGCACTTTAACTGTGTTGCTACACTACCATGTAAAACACAGATTTTCAAAAATCACTGAAATCACTATAATACATATACGAAAAATTATGCTTTGAAACAATTTTTTACCAATTTTCATCCACAAATTAAATTGCCTTTAGTTTCACATACATTTTTAATGTTCTGTAAACGAAAGCAGCCGATGTTATTGTAAATAATAATTTACAATGCAGTGACAATATGCTGGTACTGTAACATGCCATTTCGCTATGAAGATAAGGCTTCGATTAGGAACATGTGCCAGCTTAAAAATAGAGCTTTCAGTGGATACTGATGGAATTTTCAAAGACAAAGTACTACAAAGAAAAACTGGGCATTTTACTAGCAAAGATTTATAAAACATGAAGCACCGTCCAAAGGCATGAGAGTGGCATACTGGAGCATGTAGATAATGAAAAGAACGTGACAATTGTGGATAAACTGGGAAGCCTACTAAGGCAGGAAGGCCAGAAACAAACACATCATTCAACATGCCAGATATCCAAAGAAACAAACCTAACACAGTGTAGCAATGCACAGATCACTCAGTGTTTTTTTCTCAAAAGTGTCTTTCATTTACCAACATGATTGCTGCCTATTATTGTTAAGTTTTCTTACATTTATTTTTTACAAGGTAGTGTAGCGACACAGATAAGGTGTGGTGGAATATTCTGTAATCATTTTATTGCCAATTGTCCAGGAAGTGTGTGAGTGAAAAAATTTTGAAAATCAGTGAATATTTCGTGAAGATACAGAAATGACGAAGTGCAACGTTTTTTTTGAGACACAGTGTAGTTCATATGCCAGATGAAAGCTGGCCTATCAGTTTTCCAATGCAAATCGTTCATCATTTATCACATGACCTGATATGTATCACAACATGTGGCATCATCATTCGACTGAGCTAAAGCAGATATTGTAGTGGATTATTATTTGGCTGCATCCTATATAGTACCTGAAAATCAATTTGTACCCTAACATATAGGCTCAACATATCACATGGCAACAGCAGATATAAAAGCAACAGCTGCACTTCTGACCGTTGCCTTAAGTGCGGTCGTCGCCTGCAAACGACTGAAGCCCATCGACTCAATCATAGACACAGAACCTTCGTCGGGCACAAACTGCTGCGTTCCGGTGCCGGACGGCTGTAGCGCCAAGCCGAAGTCTGCACAAATAATCACAACCAACTGCACTGGAGGGTTAATGTTGTTCACAGCTCTTCACAAAACGTCACCCAAACTCAACTGTCTACCATCAGCGACCAAGCTTTTCTAGTCACCGCTGCTTGTCTGTGATAGTCTGCATGAATGTGTAACCTCCACACCGTCCGTAACTGTCTTCTGGTCCCATCTGAAAACTCATCTGTTCCGCATCTCGTATTCCATCCCATAGTGACTGTACACTGCCCATGCAGTGATGCTCATGTTACTATGGATATTCTAATCGTTTTTTTGTTTCTCTTGCACAGGAAACACACGATAGAGCTACCAAGTGTCATCAACTGATCACAGAGTGCCACATAACACAGCAAGTAAATGTGCTGCGCCTTAAAGGTCCGTAAACGCCAAAAACTAGCATATACATTTTATCCATTTTCCTGAAAGTGCAGAATTTTCGGATAACTTTGACAGTAATATCGGCGCCAAGAGTTTTGTCAACATGGAAAAATTTACCTTTGAAGTCGACGATCTACGAAAACGACGTAGAAAACGCGCGGCCATGACGGTCTGCGATGACGTCATGAGTTTAGCCTAGAGAAGTCATGAATATTAATGGCCTAGCCTAGAATGATGACGTCGTCAGCTAGACCATTAATATTCATGATCTATATGGGCTAGGGTCATGACGTCACTGCGGGCACAAATAGATTAGAATATTTCGCATAACGTAACGTAATGCCGAATTTCGTTTGAATTCACGCATTAATTTCATATATTTATGAAGCTCAAATCGACATATTATATATGCGAGGTTAAATGTCTAATTCAAATCTACAGAAATTGCGCAAGTGAGTTTGACCGTGGCCATGGACCTTTAACCCCCAGCGAAGCATGCCCATACCGGTATTCCATTTATTTTCCCTGGAAGTATAGAGGGTTGAGCTGACCTAGATGATTGGTTATATACCGTGATAGTTCACTTGTCTGCAGACAGTCACCCATCCAGATACTAACTGGGCATCATGTATCGCAACTACATTGATCGGACACAACATGCTAACCACTACACCATGCCAGGATTATTACTAAGTAGCAATAGAAAAGCACACAATATTCTTTCAGTTTCAGGCAGGTCTTTACACTTCATGTTTATCTTCCGCTCCAGTGCTTTGACACTTAAGAGGATGACACCGAATCAATAAAATCAGTGGCCCAACTTTGTGGGTGTGGTTCAGTCACACGATAAAACTGGCTGATAAAATCATTGAACGAAAATGGCCACAAAACTATACTGCAAGTTTTAGTGGTGAGAATATGGATGGCTTACAATGAAAAAGATAGCAAACCAAAATAAACAAGGCATTCACACTTCTTCATTAATATAATGGAATATTTTTAAACAACATGAATGGCAAAGCATTGCTGGCTTTCTATTGCTCTACAGGAAGATAATGAACACATGCAATTGTAAACTGACCGGCATCACTCATATGCTCCATGATCCAATTCATGGCCGCCTCAATGCCCGTGTTGTTCGTGAAGTGAACACCCTTGATGCAGGCATTGCGTGGAAAGCCCATGTCAACCAGCTGACTAACAACTGCCTCATCCACGTTAATGGCTGTTTAGCACAAACTATGCAACAATATTATCATATGAAATATCAGAGGGCGTTAGCATACCAAGTAGAAAAAACAAACAGCATATTATATACAGCTGCATTTATTAGCCAAAATTCTTACAGCATACATGAGACTAAATAAAAGAAATGGAAAATACAAGCATCTAACACTAGTTATGACGATGTCACAAGAGATTGAGAGACAGTAGAAAAGCAAACTAAGGTCTGGTTTTTCCATTGCCAATCAAATTAAATTTGATCTCCAATTTACTGATCTCCGATTAACTTCAGAATTGATCGTCGATTTACTGTGTTTCGTTTTTCCATGGATTTTCGATCTCCAACTACGTGATCAGCGATTAGCCGATCAGCCGTCAACTGAGCCTACTTTACGCCAGTCTGATTGGCTGACAGCTGACCTTGATTTGCAGTGTTGTGCTAAATTACCCAGCATGCGCTGCAAGTGGACGCCGTAGGCAGTAAACGTTGTCATAGTAACGATATCGATATCGTCCATATCGTCTGCTATGAAAAATATGTTCCATCGCATATCAATACGGGATCGTCTATCCATTTTATGTCTTCACAAAACACCATGCACAGTATAAATTGATCAGTAGTGACTGATCGCCATGCCTGGAACTTCATTTTAATGCGTGAACTGCCGTTCTGACCGGCGACGTGAAGCGATGTTTCTGGTGCGAATAAGCAACGAACTGCAGATCGCCACGTTTAATCATCAATTTTCCGACTTGATCGGCCAATATTCAGCCATCAGCTTGATGGGAGATTTGATGAACGATTAGTTGCTAATTGGCGATGGAAAATGGTCATTAAGATGATCTCCAATCAAATCCCAAAGTTGATCAGAGATCAATTTGATTGGCCATCAAATGTGCATGGAAAAACCGGACCTAAATGATGGGAACCACAAATCTAGAAAAGGTTAATAGACAAGTAACACAATGCAACGTTGTGATCACTAAACTTTCTGCAACCACTGTAGAGGCTACACAGAAAAAGGGAGCAGACAAAAGTTGTCAAACAACAAAACAGATCATTGCTGTTGAGCTATGCTCAGTGATCGCAATCCCAAATACAAAATCCCAAAATTCTGGCCTTTTTTGCTAATCCAAATCCCGGGATTGGTGGCGTCACAAGAGGCCTTGTTATGGACTAAATGTTGCATTTCGGCAGTCACAGTCACTCTCAAGTCCTTGGTGGCTTACATATTCTTCCTATGGTGCATCCTATGCATGAAATGAGTCTAGTAGGGCTAGTAGAGGGTACAAAATAATGACTAATCAGTAAGCCCAATGGCAAAAACGGGATCTCAGGATTACAATTTTCTTCATCCCGGATGTTGGGATGAAGAAATCGATCCCGGGATTGCAATCACAACGATGAAGAAATTACAGTTGACTGTCAGTGTGGGTTTCTGTAGCAGAATCAACTGACCTGGAGCAGCTGGTGGAGCAGTAACATCAGCAAGCTCCACCTCGTCCGGCTGTTTCCCCGCACCACGCAGGTGTGATATGTCCAGCATATCCGGCATGTCCAGCGACACATCTAACCATTCATACACCACAAAACAACATCAGCTTACACATCATAGTATCTATACACCACATCTCTATATACAAGCCTCTCGGTACCTGATGGACCACTGCTCACCAATCTCTGACGTCATTTTCAGCGTGTGCGTTCGACCAGCAGTCACCAACTTTCTGTGCCATGCAACCGTTTCAGCACATACAGGGTGTGCCAAAAAACAACCAAACTTGTTTTTGTCAAAACTTTGTCAAATCTCCACCAAATTTGATAATTTTTGGCACACAGATAGCCAAGATGATAGAAATATGTAAGGTATACTCACTGTCCACCTCACCTTGTTTCTGTCTACACACTACCGTGTAAAACGCAGATGCTCCAAATTGTTGCACAATGCTCAGTTATTATCTCCATAAAAGTTCTAATGACTTATCAAGCACACGATAAACCTAAATGTCATTCATTCAGCAGTATTATAAGTTTTTGTAACAACTTGCTTCCAAGTTATCAGAATTTATGTTTAAAATGTACACAATGGCTTGGACGTGATGCAAGGGCGTCATTTAGGGAAAGGGGGCTGGAAGGGTCTACAAACTCCCACGGATTTACGATTGTAGTTTTTTTCGCTGTAAATTGCACCTCCTGTAAGTGTTGTTACTGTGCAAAAACAATATGTTACGCAGACTAGGACCCCCAAGGATCTCTGAGACCCCAACAATTTACTGAAATGATGCCAGACATGACGCCATGGCTGACAGTGGCATTAACAATCAACTGATCAAAATGCACAGCACTCATTCAAGGATAAAATGTGTTTTAAGCTCATCAATCATTTATTATGTTGTCTGCTGTTTTCAGTGTAAAATGTTTAATACCGCAAAATTATTAGATCCCACAGTGTCCTTTGTGAAACTGATAATGCACATGTGAGCTATCTTGATACTGATAATCACCACATAATGTAACAATTTGAAGCATCTGCGTTTCACACGGTAGTGCACTGACATAAACAATGTAAGGGGGACAGTGAGTGTATTTTACATATTTCTATCATCTTGGCTATCTGTGTGCCAAAAATTATCAAATTGGTAGAGATTTGACGAAGTTCTGACAAAAACAAGTTGGGTCATTTTTTGGCACACCCTGTACAGCAAGTGCACATTTCTGTTGCTGGCCCAACTGTCTGGAACTCACTGCCTGAAGACGTTCGAGATTCAGAATGTGCAGAGGATACTCACACTCGTTAAAGCCATTCTTGTTCTCACAGCACTAGCGCATCCAGCACATTAAAGGATTTTTATGAGAATGTGCTATATACATTTACATGTACTTGACACTTGACCACAAAAAACACATAGACCTGGTATGTCCAGTGTATCAGGTATGTTATCCAATGACATGTCTGATACAGACACTGCAAAACAGTCAGTGGTTTGATGGCAGCGTAACGGTTAGGATGCTAGACATGTGATCAAAAGTAGCAAGTTAAGCTTCCGGTTGGGTCGCTATCAAGTGCTTAATACTTGGATGGGTAACTGTCCGCAGACAATAAAACATCTCGGTATATAACCAAGGAAAACATCAACACAGCCTTTCATCCATTTCTCCGAGGTAGGAACATCAAGGTAGCACTAGCCTGCTTGGCTGTGATTAAGGCAAGGACGATAGGGTACATTCACCCATGTCAGATAAAACTTCGATGCATCGTATCTCTGTGACGAGTTTCTCACAGAGAACTGTACACTCCTTTAACCTTTGAATGAAAGCAACATACATTTACAAGAAATGAAATTTCCAAAAACACAGTGCAGCAAACCAGACGAGAAAACTATGCTGACTCAGTGTTGATACACTGTGCAGCCCTCCGCCTGACCTTTGACTTTTTGACATCAAAAATTGGCACAAGATGCTGATTTGTGTATGGGAAACCAAGTTTCATTTTTTGTGCCTTTTTGCTTTTAACTTAGAAGCCTGTATTGGATGGACAAATGAACTGACAATACCCTACTGTAGGTAAGAGTACATGTAGCTGGCACAGTATAAAGAAACTGAAAACATGCTGCAGCCTCAACTGAACAGAAGAATGCTCCATATAAGCCAAATTAAACAAAAAAAATTCCTATATCAAAGTGATCAAAAAATAAGCACAGAAAACGGACATACAGGTGGAAAGACAATGCTATGTACAATCAAATGTATTGCACATCAGTGATATCTAATGCTAGACGCAGATGCTATGTGCAGAGACGTAATTAGCACAAGGTTCAATACCTAGTTTTCTCTCCACCCAATCAGTGCCGACTGTGAACTTCTGCATGTGCAGAAACAAAAAGTCAGGAAACGAGGCAAATCGAGTAGTCCTGCAAAATGCAAACACCACAAAACAAGCTTCACCAATTGGAGAATAAATTCACAAACATCACTCAAAAACAAATAAAGTTCGTAAGTAAGAGACAATAACACCACAAAACTAACGTAACGCACTATGAGTACAGACATCACACACATAATACACAATTTTCACCAGAAAAGTAATAAAACAGGTTTATAAATTAAGGATATTAAGCTACACATTTCCTACACAGCTGACTGACATCTGTCAAGAATTGTCACCAATAGCCCACCAAACAAGTAAATTACATAAACTATTTCGTTAAGTCAGTAATGTTTATTGTTTGTGTAAAATATGTATAGGCCCAGCAGAATGGTTAAGATGCTGGACTCAAAATAAAAATGTGTTCGACTCCCGGTCGAGTCGCTATCAAGTGGATACTACTGAAATGGGTAACTGTCTGCAACTTGGTATGTAACCAACCGCCAACAACAACATCGCTTTCCATCTCTCTGGCTGCATTCAACCACGTGATCTCACATGGCAGGTGAAGCTCCACAGCTTTGTGATAAGTGTCATGTAATCAGCTATACACAGTACACATCCTTTAACTTTTCAGCACATGCTCAACTACAACACATGAATCAACGTACTTCTTTGCCGTTGTCTGGGCACCAACAGCTGAGCTGTAAAAATCGTCAACAAACGTCGGCGATGCAAAAGTCTCAAGGCAGGCACTCAGCGGGATTTTTGCACGTACAACTTCCAAGTCACGGCTGTGTCATTAATACAAAAACAACATTACGTCACACTTTTGTTCCGCTGCCGTCATCAGGGTTCCAACTCGTTTACTGACAAAAATACCCAGAACTTTTCCAGGACTTTCCAAGACCCATGAATAATTTTCCAGGACCTTTTTGTAGCCCATAAATGTTTAAATATAACAAAAAACATCATATATTTACAATATTCAGAGTATAGTCCATTGCAGAAACTGGCAACTCATCAACACTATTTAAGTAAGCAACAGTCAACACAAACTGGGCAATAAACTATTGCTTGTTTCCCATTTGAGCCTATGAAAAAAATGTGTGTATTTCAACAATATTTTTTCCAAAACTTTCAAGGACCAAAGTGATTTGCCAGGACTTTCCAGGTCCGGAAATTTTCAAGAAAAAACATCCAGGACTTTTCAGGAGGAGTAGAAACCCTGTGTCATGCAAAAACGAAATGAAAATGTCAATACCCCATCTACAGACTCGAAGCAGCTTAACAAGGTAGCTTGACAGGCAGGTTCAAGTGTATAGATTGCAACGGTATAGCTCCCCAAGACAATGCTACTTTGTTTTATCAACATTTTTGCTGTATACAATCTCTTGCATATTAGTGGAATCTTATAACTCTTGCAAATTATGCTATATTGCGTAAAGTGCAGTGCACTGCGCTTTATAAATTCATATTTTCTTATGGACTTAATGCACACCAAAAAAATTTTATCATCTTGACAATGACTGATGACAATGTTATAAAGTTATTAGTGGGTAAGTAGGGTTTAACGTCCCACCCAAAACAGTATAAGTTATTTTAGGGATGAACTTTAGTCTTTATAAACACACAGTAATGGAACAAAAAATTTAACCTTTACAGAAAAAAACACAATATACGAGGGTCATTCCATAAATAAGTTACAAAATGGCGCCATTCCATTAATTCTTAAACTAGGAAACATCTGAAATATACATTTTGTAGAAAATTTAATTCTTAGTACTAGATGTGAGTTTTGTTAAGATAACGTCAGTGTGACGTCATTTATAAACATTAAATAAGACGACGTTGCCACTGAAATTGTCCCATAACGAACAAAATGCTATTTCGTTTGTTTTGTAGGCAAAAACACTTAATACAACTCAGATTCATTTTTAAATGCATCCAGTATATGGCAACAAGTGTTTTACAACGTGAACAATACACTTTTGATGTAAGAAAACAATAGGTGGGCAGAAATGTGCATAAAATGCGAATGTGCAATCAGTCGTTCGTCAGTGGCTGAAACAGCAACCAGCATCATTCTTTGCATTGAGAACAAAAATGCTTGTTGACAGATGGGACAAATGTTTAAAGAAACTCGGATGATATGTTTAAAAAACGAAGCATTAATGTTTAGCGTTTAAAGAGGTGACATCAACTTGTGGAGTTCATTTTTTCTCGCTCCTATGCTGTTTGTCACTTGTGAGTTTGATTCATTACTGGTGGGAAAAATAATACACAAACACACTGTGTTCTATTAGCTGATGACGTCACAATAATGACATCATCCAAAAAATTTCCGCCTATATTCAGAATTAATTTCCCTACAAAATGTATATGTCATATTTTTCCTATTTTAAGAACTGATGAAATAGCGCCAACTTATTTATGAAACGACCCTCGTAGTACACACAAAACGCAAAATTCAATCCTAAGCCCAAAATTGTGAAAACTGATCATTATGACCGTGCACATGTAACAGTAATAGCAGTTCTAATAGTCTTCCCTGTTATCCTCCAGACAGTCATCAATCTCATAATGCTGTCTATTGGGGTGACGTCACAAAGTGATGTTACAAAGTAAGAACGGAAACATGTCAACACTGAGTCAGTGCATATAGCATGTCAAGCGTAGTTTGAAGCATATTCAAACCTGGACTTTCCCTCAGATTCTGCTGCAGCTTTTGCAGCTTCATACGCCTCTAGTTCATCTGACAGCACATGTAAGTAACTACATTGAAACCAGTCGACTGAAATAAGCAGCAGTAATGTTCAGATTATAGTACATGCAACCCCCAGAACAAATCAACAAGTTTGAAGCGCCACATATTGCTATGTAATAAATGGTAAACAGAGTCGACGGCAAAAATCTCGAGTTGTTTTACTTTTATTTATTTTACTGCACAAGCATCATCAAACATCAAAAACACTGGAGAAAAATAATAAAAAAATGCATTACTTAGAAAACGTTTCAATTTTCTTGAAATGACTTAGACAACAAACAAAATGCTTTGCCACATTACACCCTATGAACTGAGTGCAGAAAGTGTATCAGACCTTTGTTGGTGGCAACTCGTAGTGACATCTAGAAGGCTAAACAACCGGCAAAAAATAACTCGATTATTGCCAAGTATATTTGTGTACAATTTCTCATAGAAAATACAAACTTGGTGATTGTGGCAGCTTTTAATAGGATCTAGTGATTTAACAGCTGGCTATAAGTTGGTCGCTGCTAAATAGGTTTGTATATAATTTGTCATAAAAGCTATAAACTTCAAAAGAAATCTAGTGGTTCAACAGCTATATCTTGGTCGCTGCTGAGTATATTTATGCCAAAAAATTATAAACCTTTGTTGGTGGCGGCCTCTAGTGGAATTGACAGCGCAAGTTCGTAGTCATCGCGGTAGTTGTACTTGACTTGGTGCGACTGCATACACTCGATGCGATCTTCAACACGGAACCTAACAGCCAGCGTCGGACTAGCGCTGCCACGACTGTGCCTCTGTTTAACACGGAACACAATTATCAAGGACAGAATGGTAAAATATCATAATATGCTTGTTTACAGCAAAACGCCACAACTACAAACTGCAAAATTTTACAAAATGCTACTTAAATATTTATTCCAATGTTACAAAATAAAATATTGCAAGCAAATCTGTATGTTATGTTATCAGAAAAACATTAAAAACACTGGAGAAAGATAAAAAAATGCATTACTTAGAAAACGTTTCAATTTTCTTGAAATGACTTAGACAACAAACAAAATGCTTTGCCTTTCTACCCTTGTTATACTCGGCAACTCTGGCAGTTGTTAACTGAGCAGGTGCAGACAAACATCTGTTCCAGTTAGTAACAATCAGGCTGTGACAAGCAGAGTTCTAGGTCACATAATCAAAAACCGAAAAACTTAGTTATGGTCGTAATTGCTGAATTTATTATTGTTTAGTTATGACCAGCAAGTTCGATGAAAAGAAAGGGCCAGAAAGACCTCACTAGCTTGAAAAAGTGGCTAAACCCTACAGCCAAGAAGAATGCCATCGTCCAAGCAAACGCAGCAAGTACCTGTCATCCTACAACACATGAATGCACGGTCCGCCTTAATGCCAGCCAAGCAGGCTGGCTGAACCACCGATGTTAATGCTAATGTTATGTTCTACCCTACTTAAGGGCTTGCACAATGACAGACATGCATAAGCACTAAAACATGAATTCGTACTTTGCTGCTGCGAGGGCCGATTTCAGCCAGCTATCATTCTTGATACTACAGACAACTGACAAATGTAACAATAAAAACCTAACGTCATCTACCACTGCACCTTCAATTTAGCTGACATGTAACTTGAATAAACTTCTCAACACAATCATTCCCCACATATGTAGAGGCCAAAATAAAACCAGCAATCAGCAGAACCTTGCATTACACTTACATCAACCAGTGTCAACAAATGAAGCAGAAATTCGTGAGCATCTTGCTGCTGTTTTGTTGAGAACTCGCGATGTCCGTTGCCGACCAGTGTCTTGAACATTTGCGGATGAATACCAACAGACAACGACTAGAATGAAAGCACAGAAGGCTGCTTTGACATCAAGGTCTTCAGTATATCATCAGTTTGATGCAGAAAATTGGATATGGGGCATAGGTATGAACTTCCCACCATAGGCTGACTACGTGCAAAGTTTCAACTTCAGACCCGTCATACTTTCCGACATATTATTTAATAAATATATTAAATAATGTTTCCACCTCAACATTTCAGCCCTAAACAAAAGTAATATAGTAATCAATCAGGCTACTTCCGGAGTGCTAAACAAAAAGTTGAATAAAATGTAGATCAAGCAATCAGAGAGTTTCAAAAATGATTAGCCTCAATTACGGCAGTAAATGGTGGTCATATTGCAATGGTGTTCAAAAGTTCAACATGACCACCCTGTAATGCAATAATCATGGTTTATTATTTCCAAAACTGACTACGTCAATCTATGTAAAGCATGCATGTTCCACTTCTTATGGGCCACTGTGTACAACAGAAAGTTTAAAAATCAGATACCACGGTTAAACTAGACTGATAATAAGCTTTGCTAAAAGATAATAAAAACAAAAAAACTAATGCTACACACAATACAAAATCTTTAAAAACTACATGCATTTCACACTAATTACAGAAATACATTTAGACACATTAAACACAAAAAAATACATCAGAGATGTGGCAAAATCAGTCTGACAACATACGACAAATGTCCAGAAAAACTTATCCACAGAATGTCTTATATTATAGTAATAATATGCTAACTTACTGTGTTTTCAGTGGCATCGGCAGACCTGGAGTAGTCACCGGACAACAAGCCGCAGGCAAACTTAGCCCTGAACAGACAAACAACATGCAATGACAGCAAACTTCAGCAACAAACCAATCAGTAAAACCGTAGCAAAAGAGATGCAATAGTTAAAGAGTCCCGACGATAGTCACCAGCCCACCAAGTTAAGGCTAAAATGCAGTGCTGAGAAAGAGCATTAGCAGCGTAAGCAAGTAACATGAACAATTATTGAAGCAACAATATGTCAGTTTGCAGCTACTGTACAAACATGCTACTGAGTTTGTTTAAAAAAACAGCATCATCAAATAACATTATTCATCACTAACGATAATAATATTTCCCACTGGTCTGGCGTGCACTGACTTCAAAACCAGTTTATACAACATGCAACACAAAAAACGTTGTGCATCACTGGTTTACAGTGCAGAGCATAATAAACAGCAAACTGATGAAAACACAGTCTGCAGCTCGAACAGTAACTATTGGCTCGAGCAATGAAACTGAGTCTTAGCTCACATCTGAACATTGAAGTCGGTGGTCGGATCAGCAGAACATGAAGCAAAGATATGCTCAGCTGAATCATAGTACCTGCAAATACGCATAGAACATATTATTATAAAGAGTCGCTTGGTGGCATCAGACTTATAATCTGACTACCACTCAAATCTATATCAAGCAGTTACTACTTGGATTCATAACTGCGGATGTCCAAGTAAACAATCTCTGTATATAAGCAAAACCCCAGGTCAATCCACTGTTGCGACTTTTCGTTTTTATATAATATCTGTATAGTGCTAAACTAAATAATACCTTCACTTCTGGCTAATGCTGGCAGCAAAATCGCTGTGAAATCAGTTAATTTGCCATTGTTTACATTTGTAATCAATGAAAATGGCAAACAACATGCACACAGCGATACGCACCACCAAGCGCAATGACAGTGGGTCACAATGGCTGAAAGCTAAGAATCCATAAGTCAGGCTATGACAATCAGCTTAAAGAGTCCTTGAAAACAAACTGGGAAAATTGTAAGTTGCTGACTTAAGCAGAACTTGGAAAAAATCCTTAAAAGTTATGTGAATTAAAAGAAAAAGATTTTGAACAGATCGCTACGTCCATTTGTGTCTGTGGGAGCTCAGAACTTTGAGCCAGCAAGAGTTAGACGTAAATTTTAAGCTAACTGAAGCTACTAGTGCAAGCGGCTCACTTTGAGACAAACTGTGGTATCGTCATGACGACTTGCATGACGGCATTCATATAGCAGCTGTTGCCAAGGTTATGAATGCCGGTGAGTCCAGGGCCATGGAGAGGCTGTAGCTGACTGCCAGTCTCCTGCAGCGCACTCCACTCCCACACTCGCTGATTCATGTCCAGCTCTAACTCGGCCATTGTCTTCTCCGTCTACAGCCATTGTAATCATTTTTTTTCCAAAAATAGAAAAATGTGCTACCTTCAGCTGAACTCAATCCATCGCAGTTGAATCCTTAGGCCTGATGAATACACTGGCATATGCGCATGGTCGAAAAATCTAAGATTTTCCACCGATGATCATGAAGGCACCTTATCATTCCAGAGATATCAATTTTTATTCAGCGCTATGACACTATTATGTTGCATGAATTTTTTTCTGACAAGAATCATCCGCATCAATAACAATTAGACTTACCACTTTGTAACATTTTCATTTATTTTTTATTAACATTTCTTCCTCCATCGGCAACTCCTACTGAGGGTAAAAAATACAAATTAAAAATAAATAAGAAGAACAATTCCCACCATGGTAGGCCACCTTGTCGTGGTGGTGCGGCTTAGTGCTTCGATGACCTAAAAGATTTCTAAAATCCATAGGGTAGAAGCAAAGAGAGGACCAAAAAATTGTTGTTACAACAGATAAATTACCAGTGTTCATGCAGTAGTTAATTATTAGCTTTCATGCCAATTTTGGCTTCACAGCCATTTATCTACAGTTTAACAGTCGTTGACGGCTTCATAACCGTTTTCCTGTAAACTTATGGTTACATTAGGGAATTCAAACTGATCAGACCTCAGCACTGGGCAGGTGTAACAGCCTACCCAACCCAGAGTTAAGGTGAGGTACAATAACAATAATAATAGTAATCTGGCTTATATAGTGCCAGTATGTAAAAAAGATTTGATATACAGCAAATAATGGACAACGCATTACAAATCACAAGAAAAAGTACTATACCAATTCCAATGCAGCCAAACCAGAATATATGCTATGGGAATCACTGAGGAAAATTGAAAAAAAATGGGTCAAAAGAGGAAGACAGAATGCACCGACAAGCTAAGTGCATCAGACGACATCAAAATGCAGTATGTGAGAATTTGACATAAATTTACCTTTTTCATGCTCATGACGTCAATGCCGAAGTGGGCAAGATGATCAGCCAGAAGTGGATCAACGACCATGTCGTCTTCCGGATACGAGTACACATCTGCCAACACGTATCATAAAACTTCTGCTCATATAAGATTCTACGTCCAACTACTTTGCTTTATTAGTGTAATTGTAGGGTATCAAACTAATGATCAAAGGACTATGGTATTTCACTCTTTGTTGGATCGATATCAAGCAGTTACTACTTGGACTGGTAACTCTGCAGAGAGGTACTTAAACCAGATTGCTATCACTATGACCCCCACCCAGGTCAAGTCAGCCTTCTCAACGTAGACAAACTGAGTATCAACCTGCTTAGCTGGTGTTAAAACGGGGCTTGTTCATCCATTTCAAATAGGAGTAACAATCTGTGACCTCATGTGTCAGGTGCTGATGCTCCGTACCTCTGCTATCAGTCTGTTCAAAAGCTAAAATGAAAGATTCCTTTAACCTTTCAAAAACTTTCACTTGTATAACGTTTCGTATCCACCCACTTGTGTGTTTTGTTTACTTGGCCTGTTTTCTGAACTTATTACTGGTTAAGCTAGTTTCAGTATGACTGATGGTAATTTTTTACACTGTGTCCGGAAAAAAAAGTAACCCCTTAGACATTGTACAATAAAAATGTCAAATCTGAGCAAATGTAAATAAAATTTAGTGTGCTTAATACTCAATCGAGTGCTAAAAAATCACCAAATTTTGTGAATAAATATTGTTTCTTAGTGGAGTTATTCATCGTTGATAACAAAATATCTCCGTCACCAATATGGCATTACAAAGTGAACCCTTCTGTTTTTGTACATTTGTATAATCCAACAAACAGCATCTGATTCTGGCACAATTCTGAATCAACAATGTGACAACCATTGGCATTTAAACTGATAAATTTCAAATATATCTGCCAAAGCAAACATTAGCTACAGCGGCTTTAGTGAGGTCACCCCAAAACATGCCAGTTTCAGGTCTGATGTCATCCACCAAGACCTAAAACTGAAGCGTTTTGGCGTCACCTCACAAAAGTTACTGTAACTGTTGTTTACTCTGGCTGATTAAACTCAAATTTCGCATTTCAATTGGCAATAAATAATGCACTGTTGATGTAAAATTTTGCCAAAATCAGATGTTGTTTGTTAAAGTGACACAAATGTGTAGTAACAGAAGAGTTTGCATATGTAATGCCATATTGCTGACAGAAATATTTTGTTATCAATATTCAACAATTAATAACTCTGCTAAGAAGTAATATATTTCAGTGAAATTTAGTAATTGTTTTAGCAATTTATTGGGGATTAACTGTATGAAATTGCGTTTAAATTCGTTCAGATTTGACATTTCTGCTGTACGATGTCTAGGGAGTTACTTTTTTTCCGGACACAGAGTAGTTTTACAGCACCAAAATACTTCATTAAATCTCATATCTGATTATCTGACCAATGTATTTAAATAAATGTACAAAACATTAGTTTATACACTTGTTCATGGCAACATTTAAGGACTTGCACATCGAAAACAGCAAAAAATTACAAAAAAGTGATATTGCCCACATCACACTGACTGCGTGCACATTTATATTTGCTGTTTTATTACTAAAATACTGTTTTCCTACTGGTGATCAGTTACAAAGATATTGCGCTTCAGATTTTTCTTACGGTAGCCAAGCCGCTCACAACTGTTACTTACTACCTAATGGCGTGACTGAACAAACCAGACGACACACGTCAGGCATGACGTCATCGCTGGCCTGCATTGCTGACAATACTGAACAAAATGGCCATATAAATAAACAAACTAATATTGCATGCATCACCTGCTTAATATATGCCCGGAAAACACTTCAATAGTGCTAATTTAACTAATCGTATTATTGCAGTTAGCCTATTGGACCGTTGCATAAAATGTCCGACAACAAACGTCTATGAAGTCGAGTCAAACTAAAGTCTGAGCTCATCTCGTAGTTAACCAAGTTCTAGTCAATTTTTGGCAAAAATTCTACAAATTTCATTGCCAAGACAACGGAAGTCAACCACGGTAAACTTACTAAAATTATTTATTTGCTCCACCCTCAAAACCCCTTGTTAGATAATAATAATATGGTTTATTGTGTATGGCAGCCAGTGGCTGAATTGGCATAACACATTATACATAATCTTGGAGATAGCTCGTACATATGTCGAGTTTTAGCCCATTTTGTCCAAAATTTCATTCCCATTGCAATGAAGGTCAGTCGGGGACAAATTCAAAAATGGCCCCAAAACCCCCTTTAGACGCAAAAATTTCGCAGATATCTTTCACACAGACCGAGTTATAGGCAGTTTTGTCCCAAATTTCGTTGCCAAGGCAACAGGGGTCGATGGGCGAAAATGCGATTGGCACCATTCAATGGCCCATCCCCGAAAATCCCCCTGTAGATGCAAAAATCTCCCAGATATCTCGTACACAGACCGAGTTTTGTCCAAAATTTAATTCCATGGCAACGGGTGTCGATCGGAAAAAAATGCAGTTTGCAGCATTCAATGGCCCATCCTCGAAACCCCCCCATAGGCGCAAAAGTCTCGCAGATATCTTTTACACAAGCCAAGTTATAGCCAATATTGTCCCAAATTTCGTTGCCACGGCAACGAGGGTCGGCCAGGGAAAAATGCAATTGGCAGCATTCGATGGTGCATCCCCAAACCCTCCCCCCTAAAGGCGCAAAAATCTCTTATGCAATTCGATTTATAGCCAATTTTATCCCAAATTTCGTTGCCATGGCAACAGGAGTCGGTCGAGAAATAATACAATTAGCAGCATTCGATGGCCCATCCCTGTAAACCCCCCTATAGGTGCAAAAATCTCTTACGCAAGCCCAGTTATAGCCCATTTTGTCCCAAATTTCGTTGCCATGGCAATGGGGGTCGGTTGCGGAAAAATGCAATTGGCAGCATTCGATGGCCCATCCCTGAAAACCCCCCTATAGGCGCAAAAACCTTGCAAAAATCTCTTATGCAAGCCGAGCTATAGCCAATTTTGTCCCAAATTTCGTTGCCATGGCAACCAGGGAGGGTAGGGGTAAAATTAAATGACACCGTTAGATTCGCCATCCCCAAAACCATACCCTAGAACCAAAAATTACGACTCTATCTTATACACAGCCAAAGTTATGACCGTTTAAAGAATTGCTTAATTTTCCCCATAGGTGCCATTGTAATTTTTTTTTTATTTTTGCGAATAAATGCGTTAAATATTAATTCCAAATATTTTAATTCCCAAAAGGCACATGCTTGTGCAAGACTGCTTGTATATATAATATGTTGATTTCAGCTTTATAAAAATATGAAATTATGTCTGAATATAACAAAAAAAATGGTGTTACGTTACATTATGCTGAAAAGTCTGATCTTGGCAAGTGGCCGGAAATGACATCACAGGTGGAACACAGTCAGCGTTTACCAATTAATTTTAATATTTTTAATGACAAAAAATACTGTGATATATGACAGCTGCAGCAGTATATAGGTAAAAAATGTGATTTATAATGTGTATGTTTCTATGGGTATTTTACATTGATGATGTGTTTAACCGGTGAGCAGCAGCGACGTCATCAGCTGTCAACATGGCGTCTCATTTTCTACGGCATTTTCGTAGATCATCGATTTCAAATGTAAACTTCTTCTTACTTATTGACAAAACGCTGGTCGCTGATATTACTATCAAAATTATCCGAAAATTATGCTGTTTCAGGAAAATAGATAAAAGATATATGTTAATGTTGGCATCCATGGAACTATTGAACACCACTGGTATTAAAGGCCAAGTCGCATCGTTTTACATGACTGTCATAAAGTGCTAATTGACTTAATCAAATGTTAATTTGTGAATATATTAATCTTCCTGTTGCTAGTATTATCTATATACAGTAAAAAAACAAAATTTAAAGTGGACAATTGTAACAAAACTGTTACATCACTTGGGGTATTAGCGTCAATGTAGCGTTCAAGACAATTTAATGCTAGAAGCGTCAATGAAGAGCGGTATGGGGCGAAGAGACTTCGCTTGCATTTTCAGATGTTGCTGTTACACCAGAAGTAGTCGACTGTATGCCCTTTCTGTTGCACCAATTGGCGATAGTGTCCGACTTAAGGTTCTGGAGCCCGATTCACAAACATTGTCGAGAGACATGTCATAAGACATGTCATAAAATTATCATAACTCATCATTTATGACGTCATAAAATTATCTTACGACATGTTGTAAATGAATTCATAGAATTTATCTTTAATGATCGTAACTCGTAACTTTTTTCACGAAGGCGTCTTGTTGTCATGGTAACTGGCCGTCTGCGAGCCGATGACTAGTCAGTAAGTAAAAGCAGTCGTTTACAGTTAAATTTGTAATGTTTTAATTTAGAGATTTTTAGTATTCTGACTATTACAATTTGATTTTGGTACTCTGGTACTATTCAAGTAGCACGATATTTGAGTCATTATCATTAATTCATTTGTCGCACCGCACAACACTACGCTGTATTATTTTTTATTCTATGTCCGTGGTCAAGATATGTGTTTACATGGCTATGGCATAGCAACGGTCCACTGCCAATGCAAAGTGCTGTTTATAATTTATTTATCTATTAATTAATTTATCCAGCAAAAAGACCAAGCAAACAGATATAGTATAAATGTGACATTTCTAGATTACAAGTATAATTGAATTAAAGATCTTATAAATCGATACAAAGAAGTTTTTCTTGTTGGATGATGTTGGAATCGTATAATTTAGAATGTCATAGGACACCTAAAAAGTGATCGTAAGATTTTTGTTGTAAAATTGTCGTAAGATGTTTTGTGAATTAGCACATTGGCGTACGTGTGCAAAATGTCATAAAATTGTCCTAAGATGTTTTGTGAATTTGGCTCCTGAAATACAAACAAGCTCCCCTCGCTGGGCGCGCACTGCATTGACGCTACGGCAATACGCTAGTTTCTCACGCTGCAATAGATGACGTAAACACTGTGGTGTAGATGACATCATCATCTGTTTCGTAAAACATATCATTTTTATTAGAATTAATGTAAAGTGATGTTTTTTTTCAACTTATCTGTGTATTATTAATTAGCAGTACATTCTACACTTATTTATCAAATGTTGTTTTTTATGCAACTTGGTCTTTAACTTCCGGTTAACTAATAGTCTGCAGTATATGATAATCACAATTCCATCACTCATCACCTGCACTGTCAGGTGTGATGGTGCCTAGCTTCACAGCGAGTGGGTAGCTGGTTGTTTGATAATGCTCCACGGCATGGTTGTTGCCCCCGCTGCCGTCATAGTTGCGTCGGCCACACAGTATAGCGCCATCCGTCAGGTTGAGCCACAGATTCTCCCGCAGGTCACACTTCTCACACTTCCAGCCACTCGGAGGCACCTTAATACCATTGTCCAACTGCAGCAGGTCAGCGGAATGCCTTACACATACAGCAAACAACAATCTACAAATGAATGCAAAAATAGCAGTACACTCGGGGGCAACATTGTGTGGCTCAGAAGTCTAACGGTAACGTGTCAGACTTGTAATTCTGAAGTAACTCAGAGGCGCAGGTTCGACTCTGAACCGGGACACTGCCGAGTAACGACCTTAGGCAAGTTGTTCACACACATGTGCCTCTGTCACCAAGCAGTATAATTTGGTACCGGCTTTTTGGTAAACAGGCACACCGCGTGATACACTGGCCCCGTATCCGTGGTCTCGCAGTGTAAAAACTGGTGTCTGGCTGAGGGCCTAAGGAAACCGAGATCAGCGTCGTCCTATGGGTCGTAAGGCTCGGGACAGACTTTACGTTTTTTTACATGTTTCATTTAGATCGAGCAATCAGGCAACTTTGGAAACGATCTGAACCTGATCCATTGCAGAAAACAGTGCGTGCTAGAGACCGAACAATAATCAGCACTGGCCAATTATAATTTGGCAAATAAGTATATACAATTTGTCAATTCACATAGTTTGCATGCTGATTATCAACCAATTTTGTACTTCAACTGGTAATGCTTTACCCCACCGTGGTCAGCCACCTTGTCGTGGTGGTGGGGCTTTGCACTGATGACCCGAAAGATTTCTAAAAACCTGGAGGCAAGGAGCTGACTAAGTGCTGACCAAAACGTGAGAGCAGATTGCTGCACGTTACCAGTGCTTTTGTGCTGGTTTCGGCTCCACAGCCGACTACGGCTTCACAGCCGTCTATTTACGGCTTCATAGCCGTCTACGGCTTTATAGCCGCTACCTGTAACCTTGTGGTTACATTCAGGGATGTGCATTGGGCCGAGCTGATACGGCCTCAGTGCTGGGCAGGTGTAAGAGCCTGCCCACCCCGGAGGTAAGGTAAGGTAATGCTTTAAAGAGCAACACACAAAAATGCAGTTCATAAATAGCATATCTGCACGGTTCTACTGATCATCATAAAAAAAGCTTCAAGAACAACAGCAAAAAGCACTTATATAACTGAAAGTGAAAGGCAGCCAAAATCCATCAAGTTTAACGGTGGGTGAGTTTTCTAACTTAAAGGTGTGTGTGACAATCACCAATAATTCACTGACTGAACATTAGGTGCTGATAATCAACTGACACAGTTAAACCTGATGAAATGAGCAGCGCTTTGTCTGTAAATCTGTGCATCACAACTGATGCTTATTTGTTAAAGCTATTGTTCAACGTAGATTAATTACAGAAAAACCAGAACTGCATAAAATATGCATAAATAAGCATCAACTGAATGAAATACTCAGAAACGATACGGATCTCTCCATCCCACGTCATCTCCATAGCCTCCAGTTCGGCTTTCCTTGCAGCTGAATCAGCGGACATAATGGTCGAAGCACACTGAAGCACCTAAACCACACGTTCTCAGTAACATCACAGCAAGTGCCAATACGATATGCAGTATGCAAAAAAGCAAAGTTCTTCCCACAAAGCATACGGGGTGGCATCAATCTCCATTTCCATAGCACACATCCACACATCAGTTTTCTTTATGAGACAGCAAATACCCCTTGGAATTACTGCTTACTTATCACCCTACAGAGCATTCACTGATACTCAATGCAACTACCCAAGAATGGATGGCCAGGTTGAGTTGACCTAGGTGGCTGGTTACATACCAACAGTTCGACATGGTTTACCTGCCTTTAGACAGTCGGTCATCCAAGTACCAACCATGCCTGGCATTGATGAACTTCATTGATATAACCAAAGATGCTACCAACAAGGCCACCAAGTAATGAAAAATAAAATAAAACAAAAATGAGAAAAAAAACGACTGGCAATATTCATCTAGGCCAATTTGTTTACTCAAGCCGATGTATTTACTCACCGACAACAACACAGTCAACCACTGTACTGAGTGCCATATTGAAGTGTAATTGTAACTAATTTGCAACAGAAATGCCGCAACTTCTAATGTTTACAAATGAAATGAAACCTTTTCAGGCAGTCCAGGCAGCGAGAGTGGAAATTCGTGCCAGCCAGGCATCACCAGGACACTGCACAGCTCTTCGATGTCATATTTCTTCTCACCAACATCAAAACCACCTTCAACACCTGCACCAAAAGCAAGTGCTATATTACTCACATTTACTGCACTGCCATATAATGGGCCTTATTGGTCTGTATGTAAAGGCTCTCAGCTCAACATACAAGAAGTCTGAGCTAATGCTCATGAAATGCGTGAGAGCCTACAGCAGTTCCTGTTTGCAGATAACCTTCGCCTATCTCGATCCATTTCATCGCAACTGGCTCTTTTGCAGCGAAAAATTGCCAAAAAATCACTAAAAACCAACATTTTTAGGGTTTAAGGTCGTTCAAGGTCATCAATGTTGACTTTCCTAAGAAGCTCGTTGCCAGTACTTGTTATGATAAGCAGTAGGTCTGTGCCTATCTGCAACTATTTTCACACTAGACAAGCCAATAACGGATAAATAACCACTTTTTAGAAAGGTACCACTCTTTTATACCCACTTGCGCAATCCTCCTTGAACGTAGAGGGTTCGGACTTGGACTGCTAAAATCTACATTCTATGCTGAAAATTTCATATGCAGGTTCTTTTGGTCTATCTCCAGCCATTTTGATGCAATTCACTCTTGAAATGCATGTCACAGCCCAAAATCGCGAAAAATTCACTAAAACCCCCTATTTGGGGGGTTCAAGGTCATTTGAGGTCATCGATATTGACATTCCTAAGAAGCTTGTCACCGGTACTTGTTATGGTAAGCAGCATGTCTGTGCCTATCTGCAATCATTTCCACTTTAGAGGAGCCAGTAGTGGTAAAATAACACCTTTTAAGGGGGGTGCCCCTCTTTTGCCCCTTTTTTGTGAAAACCCCTTTTACCCAGCGACATAAAATTTTGTCACGAAATACTAGAGACTCTAGACTATCATATGGTGAAAACTTGAAGTCTCTATCTCACCTGGGCTTGAATCGGCACTGGATCATGATGGACGTACAGACGGACGAACAGAATTACTGTAGCTAATACGCACTATGGCTATGCTAGCTATCGCGCATAAAAACCATAGAAAAAACTAAATGGCTACGTTACACATTGCTCAGACCATTATAATGCCTAATAAACCACAAAGTGGGTTATGCCTGACAGTTCATCTGTCTGTCTGACAGTGTCTGTCTTGTACGATCTCTTCACTAAAAGCAGAGGTGTAGAAAAAGAAACAAAATTGGTGTAAACATTTTACATAACAATATATTAACTGGTGCACCTATTTTGAGTTCAAAAGATCAAAGATCAGGCTTACGGTGATTAACAGCGATCGAAAACCTCAACAAAATGATGCCTATCTTCCAAAAACATGTTTGGACGATAATCTCATTTCCTGCCAGTGCACAAGTAAACTTACTATTAAAATTCAAAGCAAGCTTGTGCTGCATGTGCACAGTTAGGTGCACGACCACATCTCACGATAGCAGCATATTTCCAATGGAAGCAATGCTTAGTGCGAAACAGAAATGTTACACAACAATTACAATGCAATCTAGCTGACATAATATTCCTCATGCCCCTATTACAGCTTTCAATTTTTGCCTGGCCCATTTTCCACAACTGCTCATATTCACACTAATTAGGCCATTTCTCCAGGAGTTAACGTTCGGGAATAGCTGCAGGACTTCTTATAAGTCAGATAACTTTCCCATCACCCAGCCAACAATCAGTCAGTTGATCAATTAATCAATCCTTACCTTACCTTACCTTACCTTACCTCCAGCGTGGACAGGCTCTTACACCTGCCCAGCGTTGAGGCCATATCAGCTCGGCCCAATGCGCGTCCCCAAATGTAACCACAAGGTTACAGGTAGCGGCTATAAAGCCGTAGACGGCTGTGAAGCCGTAAATAGATGGCTGTAAAGCCGTAGTCAGCTGTGAAGCCAAAACCAGCACAAAATCACTGGTAACGTGTAGCAATCTGCTCTCACGGGTTTCGTCAGCTCTTAGATTCACCTCCAGATTTTAGATATCTTTTGGGTCATCGGTGCAAAGCCCCACCACCACAGCAAGGTGGCTGACCATGGTGGGGCAATTAATCTTGCAATAGCATAATCCCCAAACATCTATGACCCGCTACCGCGGAGCTAATTAGCCCCCTTAGCTATCACAGCTAATAAATCAACGAATAAACAAATTTTAATGTGGTTGTACTAAAAACGTGACACACATAAAATATATTAATTAATTCTTACTAAAAGGAAACTACATAACAATCAGAACAACAAGTTAATATCAAAAAGGCTTTAAATCATACCAATAGCCAGACGTGTTGGCTGTTTCTTCTCAGCTTCTGCCTCGTCACCAGCAGCAATCTGCCACATTAATTGATTTAATAACACACTTTCAATGCAGCAAACAAATAAGCTATTTATCGTATCAATGAAGATTTTTTAACTAAAATAATAATGATGATGATGAACAAATGCAATTTAACGTCGCATTTAGTCCGCAGACTGCAAAAAAACAACAATCAAAAACAGTGTAAGTCCTGTCATAGTCAGTGCAATGATATGCTATCAGACAAAAGAGCTGAAAGACCAAGCACAAAGTTCGGTCTTCAGTTTACTGCGCAAAACGTTTGCAGTGACGGCGTGGCGAGCGATGCCCAAACTGACTCTGGCAAACTGTTACAAAAAGATACATCAGCCACTAGAAAGATTCTGTTGCCAATCCAAGGATTAAAGGTCCATGGCCACGGTCAAACTCACTCGTGCAATTTATGCAGATTTAAATCAGACATTTAACGTCAGGCATTAGTAATTAGGCATTACGTTACATTATGCTAAAAATCTAATACTGTTCTAAAAATAGCAATCGACACAACCGCTGACATCATCAGTGTGGCCTATCACCAACATGAATATCAATGACCTAACTGGTGACATTATTAATATTCATAATGTTGATGGGCCGTGCTGATGATGTCACCGGTTGTGCATGCCTAGACATTCATGGCGGTGCATTTTACGTCATTCTGTAAATCGCTGACTTAAAATATAAGTTTCTCTGTGTTGACAAAACGCTGTCAAAATAATCAGAAAATTAAACCCTTTTAAGAAAATGAATAAAATATATATTAATTTTGGTGTCCATGGACCTTTAAACTACAAACATGTAATAAGAACCAACCATATGGCAAACTGACCACCCAATCAGCAAATAAAATTTTACAATATGCTTCGAACTCTATTGCAACTGCAGTGCACTAAAAGATACAAAAAACATTTTTTAAATTACGTGCCAGAATAACAGGTGATAGTACCAAAGCAAATGAATAAATGTACCTCATGTTTTATTCTTTTGAGATGCAGGAAAACTGGGCAGCTAGCATGGAGACTGAAAGCCTCCACATATGGTTTACCAATTCCAAAGAACGGACTGGTGCACATCGATATGTATAAGCCATTATCACTCTCCTAAAATACAATCATACCATCTAAAAGCTCACTTTCTAGAACTTTAGTAGCACTAAGTGTAACTCCCCACACCACCCATTTACATTTATCAATTTTGATTAGAACTGATCAGCAGTAAGCAAGTAAGACAAGTAGCAGGCACAATTTATTCATTCTCAACACCCAAAAAACATTTTAGCAACCATTTAAACCATTCAATGTTAACTATGAAAAAAAACTTGGATGCTGTTTCAGTCACAAATGATGTCAAAAATTATCAACCTGTCCACAAAACATTGTGTTATAAACTACTTTGTTGCACACTATTTTTTCTTAATAGTCGATATCTGGAACAAAATTTGCGGGTTTTTACACGTGAAAGCTAGCATAGCTAGCTATAGTGCGTAATACCATATTTCCTCCATTAATTCGGACACTCTAATAATTCAAACACCTAAATTTTAAGAAAAAATAATTATTTATTTTACTCCTATTAATTGGAACACCTGGCTCTAATAATTGATCACGTCAAGTCCAGGTGCAATAAACCGCAAGGCTTGTTTACAGCGAACAATGGCTGTGCGTTGTTTGCTTCCCTCTGCACTCATTAGACCAATTAACGCCTGCATGAGGCTGTCTGTTGAGCTGTATGGTAAGGACTAAGGAGGGGGGAGACAGCCAGAGGGCATACCTAGCAAGCAGAGATCGTTCAGGCCACCCGGTGTGCTTCACCTTAGCTGCTGCAGCAGTGCTGACCAGAAAATTTTCGGATCCCAAAATTTTGAGTCCGCATCAGTCCATGATTTTGACCAAAGATCTGCATCCACGTACGCAAATGTCAAATGTAAATTTATATAGCCCATTGTCGTCAAAACCTCTAGTGCGCTGAACACACCAGTACTGTGAAAACAAAAAGAAAAGAAATATTGGATCCGCTGTCAGTCCGCGTTTGCACTGAATAGGTCTATTCTGTAGTACGTAATGCTTATAGCAGATTACAATATAATGGAACAAAATAACAGCAGTAGAGAGCTTGGTAATGCATTTTGCTAAACAAAATAGAAGTTAAACATGTTTTCCAAAATCCGTTAGCAGTTATAAGAAAAATAAACTCGTCAGTCATCACAGAACAGGATCGGCATCAGTCCGCATTTGTGGACAGACGTGTCAGTAGTCCGCATGTCACTAATGCTGACCATACAACTGCCACATTCACAAATGACTGACGCTCGTTCTCCACACTAGCCCTGCTGCAGACGCCCTCATGCCCTCCTGCAGCAATCAAAGGCCACAGCGGGTTGCAGTTGTAGTGGCCACACACTGCTAGAAAACATTGTGGGCGTTTGCAGTAGGTTATTCTAAATAATTTGAACAGGCTTTTCAGTAATTATTTTTTTTAATTCTAATAATTCAAACACTGAAAAATTTATTTATTTTTAGCCGTGCGAATTAATGGAGGAAATATGGTAGCTATGGTAATTTTGTCTGTCTGTCCGTCACAACCCGGTACCGTTTCAAGACCAAGCGAGATAGAGACTTCAGGTTTTCACCACATAATAGCATAGAGTCTCTAGTATTTTGTGACAAAATTTCATGCCGCTGGGTAAAAAGGGTCCCCCAAAGAGGGGACGAAACAGGGGCACCCCCTTAAAAAGGCATTATTCTGCCTCTATTGGCTCCTCCAATGTGAAAATGGTTGCAAATAGGCACTGCTTATCATAAAAAGCACTGGTGACGAGCTTCTTAGAAATGTCGACATCGATGACCTTGAATGATTCTGAACCCCCAAAATAGGGGGTTTTAATAAATTTTTCGTGATTTTGTTCTGCGACACACATTTCAAGGGTGAATTGTGCCGAAATGGCTGAAGATAGACCAAGACAACCTGCGTATGAAATTTTCAGCATGGAATGTAGATATTAGCGGTCCAAGTCCGGACCTTCTATATTCAAAGAGGCCTGAGCACGCAGGTGTCAAAGAGGGTTACCCCTCTAAAAAGTCAGCCACTGCAGGTTGTCACAGAAAAGAAGAACCTAGGTGTGACTATTTCTAACAATTTGAAGCAAGTTAGACAGCGTCAGTTAACATATGCTTAAGCCAGTAAAGCACTTGGTCTCATCTCAAGAACCATTTCCTTTAAAAGTGCTAGTGTCCTGCTGAAGCTGTACAAATCGCTTGTTTGGCCTCACCTAGAGTACTGTGTTTCTGCCTGGTCGCCGTATTATGAAAAGACAAGTTTCTGTTAGAAAGAATCCAACACCAGTTTACGAGAATGATTCCGAGCCTCAAGAAGTCACCATACGATGAAAGAATATGGCAGTTGGGTTTGTGGACCTTGGAAGAGAGAAGGGACAGAGCTGATTTGCTGCAAGTTTTCAAGATGTACAAAGAACTATCTTCAGCTAAGTTCATCGATTTTTTTACCCACACAAAACATAAGTTACAACACGTGGACACACCGCCAAGATTGCTAAATGAAGATGCCATCTGGACATTAGACGTTTCTTTTTCTCCTCAAGGGTGATTGATCGGTGGAATCGTTTGCAGCAAAGTGTCATAAAATCCAGCAGTGTGAACTGTTTCAAGAATGGTCTTGAGCACATAAGAAAGACTTCGATAGGCTTCTTTATGGACTAACCAGTCCGCTTAGCCCTATGGCCGAACCAGCTCCGGAGATTCGTCTACCAGTCTACCTGGTATGTTCAATGGGGTGTTGGTAATTTGCGGAAATGTGGAATGCGGAAAGTAATTTACGGAATGAAATCTGCGGAATTAGCCTGCGGAACGGTGGGTAATATGCAGAATGCGTAATGACCGACCGAGCGATCGATAACGCCCCCGGCCGCACTCGGCATTTATTGCCACTAATTACCCAGCAACGTAGGCTACTGTACGCGATATCTCATGCTTAGATTAAAATACACCGCTGTCATATCTCATCTTTGTCATTTTAAATTCTTTTAAATAAATTTATTGATTGCTTGCTAATTGTTTAAATTAGAGGCCTATGTTTCTAAACTGTTATGTTATTTTACTTTATTTCATTCTGATATTTATTTTTTTATATTTTACTTCTAAATATAAAATTTCATATTTATTTTTATTATTTATTTATTTCATGTATGTAATTTTTTTGTTAATTTAATCAAATAATCGATTACAATCGTTAATTATTGTGTAATTTATGCTTTAATGTATGAACTTCGGATTAATAATAGCCTAATAGACGACGCCAAGTCATTTTATGTGAAACAGCAGTGTTACATTACTATAAGCCTAAATAAATATACATTGACCATCATCATTGCAACTCAATCAAGACATACTAATTATATAAAAATGTATATACATACTAGCCC
>Ga0209367_1000221_pt1 | contig 48158 bp, 32 predicted proteins | sample WorMetLIZISLAND2_FD_187412 | JGI IMG/M metagenome (GOLD analysis project Ga0209367, IMG submission 187412) | Marine gutless worms symbiont microbial communities from Max Planck institute for Marine Microbiology, Germany - Olavius geniculatus... ... | reverse complement strand
TTTTAATTTGGTACACACTTATTACTTATATCAGCAAAGACTCACTGTTCATTTGCTGAACTTATACAAAAACAACACAGGGGAATTCGGTGTTAATAAATATCGACGTATTCGTGTGAAAATCAGCTTACCCACCAAGTCATGTTCACCAATCTGTACTTTTTGCACGTAAGCCTTCAACTATATTTTCTGCATCGCAACAAGTCAAATGTGAGTAGGCCTAATCAATCCCAAAATTAAGAAAACCTTCCACAGTTCACCACGCAGCACTGCAAAAGCGAGTCTTCAGTCTGCAACTGCAACAAATTTGGCGTCTTTTTTCAATAGCTGAATATGAGAGGGAGTCCTTGAAGTCACGCTTCACGGACGCCAAATTTCCCCGAGCCAACGAATCGTGAGTTCATGACGTTTCAAGTCCGATTTGAAATGTCGACTATCGAGTCATTCCTGCAAACTATGAATTGTACGCGCGACTCAAACAACTGTTAACCCATTCAGTCCTGAAGGCTCATCGGAGGCTCTCTGCCGAGTTTCGATCGGCCGGTTTTTCGCACGGAACCCTTTGCTCGGCGGCAAGGTACAGATTATTGATTATTAATAAATCTGCGAGAAGCCAGTTTGACAGCGTCCACTGCGTATTCTGCCGAGTTATTTTAACGTGTAATTAAACATAATGTAGGTCAAAATTCAAACCCAAAAACCTAGGTTTGCAAGCTCTCCAAACCCGGGTTTTCAAGTTTGAAAAAACTCCGGGTTACCTGGGTTTTCGGGTTCGGGTTAACCTGGGTTGTAAACCCTACTGTTGGGTCATAAATTACACTATGTGACTCCATTTGGCCCATGAGAAAAAGGCCAGAAGGGTATCTACCCATCAAATGTTGGCCACCCATTGTTCCATCAATATAACACTATAATGCGCGTATTAATAAAAAAACACAAAAAAGAAAAACTCTGCAATGGGTTTTCCATAAAGACTTATACCGATACGTAACCTTTAAGATATTGCAAGAAATGAAAAGACACACGACACTGGAAAAAACTTGCTACTCACTTGTTTCTTCATGAACGTTTTCCATTCCTCTGACTGGAGATAGATGCGGAAGTCATCGCAGTAGGCGGGGTCGTCGTTGGAGTGAGGCATGCTGGGAAGGTGGGCAGTCGTGTTAAGCATGTGCTCGCACTTCTCTAGCATTGTGTTCATGACCGGCAGCATGCAGTTGTAACGCTCGACGTCCACTGAAAGAAACACACAGACACAGACAGTGAATTCTGCATTGCACAAGGTAGTGTAGCGACAGTATTCAGGTGAGGTGGGCAAAACTATAGTCATCAGCTTCCCACCATACTCACACGGAAAGTTTCAACTTCAGATCTATCATGCTCCACACTAGACCTACTGTCAAAATAAATGTTTGGAATACATTGCAGCATGTCCTTGACACGTTGGATGTAAGCAATAAACAAATCTAAAAAAGCATACAGAGCTGCAAACTGAACTGAACTGATATACATGATGTTCAGAAAAAAACATCCACTCTCGTTTTCTTTTATATCTCTGTGGAAAATGTTCCAATTTCCACAAAATTTTCAGAAAATGTTTAGGAGTAAACAAGCATTCCACTGATGAAAAGTTAGACATTCTTTGCTACCTGTGACGTCAAGGTGACGTCATTCTTCCGTGTCTGTAAATTATGATGTTTACCATTGAAGAAAAACTTTTGACAAAATGTTTGCAAGTCAGCAAGGGTTATAAGCAGCAAGTTTGTGCAAGACGTTTCCTTACAATACACAGACAATTGAATAATAATGGGATAAAATGTTTAAATAAAAAATGACATGACGGGCAGTATTAAGCCGTTCGACTGATAGCGAGCAAGTGGTCATGTAGGCAGTGACACAGTGCACGTACGCCTGTCAACATCAACAAAGTTGAGGATCTCGCACTTAGCCAAGAAGATAAACCACGAAAACAGTTCACAACGGAAAATTGTGTAACGGATTAGCATATTTTTTGGTTCAGTCAACACAATGAACAATTGGTGTAACTTTTCACCTGTGGACTACTTGTTTCCTCCTAAACATTCCCAGAAAATTTTATGAAAATTTGAACATTTTCCACAGAGATATAAAAGAAAACGCGAATGGGTGTTTTTTCTGAACACAGTGTAGTTTAGTTTTTGATAAACTGACCAATGGGCGAACAGTAATGCATCACTGCTCATTCACTGGTCATTGGTTGACGCATATGTGCCTGTAGTCACATAAGCCACCGACGCCATTAGATGGTGCCTACTACATGTACATATATAATGCATTACTGCTCACCCATTTACATTGCTCTGTAGACACCTTTAGTTAATACTCCTAACATCAGATAACTTAAGGAGTAGGAAAAAAATGAAAAAAGTCATACCACTGACGGACATAGTAAGAATCCGTTCGATGGAGCCAACGATGAAGCAAGATTCTTGAAGCTTCTCAACAGGTCGTTCCTGCATTATGCTGTGAAGCTGGGCTGCCGCAACGCTGCATAGCTACCACACACACACAGTCATGACTATAATTCAGACACTCCCACGATTCAACCATGAGCAAATTGCTGTGAAGTCATCCGTAAAGGATGTCCATGCTGCGTGGGAGAGCCTGCAAGGGGGTCAAACTGAATGCGAACAAAAAGGGACAAAAAGAAAAGGCGGAGGGGGGGGGGTTTCAGTGAAAGTGGACGTGTGCACTTACACATAACTGAAACCAGTTGCACCATGACAACAACTGTTCATTTTTGTAAGTAAGTAAGTAAATGATTTATAAAGTGCCAAAGTCTCAGAAAGAATCAGGGTGCATTTGTGTGTCCTCTATGTTAATTTTTAGTCAACATTATTACTTTTGGCTTGTATTAAATAACCACACACAGCCATTACTGAGTGGTCATGGTCTGTTATCCTTCGAGTCGAGGTGCAGATGTCTGCAGGCAGGAGAAGGTGAGGAGGGGTTGCGTCAATGCAAACAAAAACAAACAAGGGAGAGGGGGTCAATTTTAGCTGATATTTTGCACATGTCCTTTATGGATGACCCCTAACCCACTGTGTGCTCAGGGAAACTCAGCCTCCTACCCTCAGCAGGATGATAAATGGGTAGTAATATACGAACTTCAGGGTAAAGGCCCAGTGTGGCTGATTCGAAAGGTGGTGGTATGTCTGCTAGCTGCAAACTCTGGGTCTAACTTCACTGATGCGGTCAATGGATGGCTGCAGTATCAGCTGATGCCAATCCGCCCGCTGACACTTGCCCGAAAACAGTAAACGCTTCACGCTTCTCCAGTAAGTTGCTGACTTACTGTGAACTTATGTCAACTCAGTCTCCTACACTTAGCAGGCAACACAAAAAAATCAAGACCGTATCAAAAACATGTTTAAACGTCAAAATCACCAGTTTCATGTAAAAGCAGTTATAACTTAATTTTGTGTCATAACCAGTGAAAAAAAGGACAAAAAAATGCCGCTTAAATCTTTTATCACAACACAGTTGATACGTATAAATTCAGCAGGAAATGAACATACATCAAGAACTCCGTTGGCACAGAAGGCGAGCAGCATGCGAAGGCCGATCTGTTCAAGTTCAACCGCGGAACTATAGCTGTCGACTTGCCACAGCTGAATGAGATCAAACAAAGTCAGCATGTCCTCCAACAGCTACAGCACATAGCAACATAATTTAAAGATTTAAAGAGCACAGATTTACATGAAAAACCAATCTCATAGCTACGAAACGTCACCTGCCATATGGGATCACACAGTGTTACCTGCCACCCAACGCAAATGAACACACTCCAGCATAACCCAATCCAGGTGTCAGAGACCTGGTCCGGGCTCCGGGCTGGCGGGGGGTCACGTGACGGTATACGGACGATAGAGGCGGGCTACCGAGCTGAGGCCCGTCAGACTGTGACAAGCTGTCATGCTGAGCAGCCGGTGTGGGACGTCATGATGTCGAATGGATTGAAGTTTGCTGTAAATAAATGCTTAAACTTTATCTCGTATGAATCGTGTCTGTTCCCACACGTGCGGGAGCTCGGGGATCCGACACCAGGCAGGCTGGTACCTGATTTATCTACCCCTGAGGGATGAAAGGCTGAGTTGGCCTTGGTGTTGGTTGGTTATATACTGAGATGATTTAAATGATTGCAGAAAGTCAACTGTCCAAGTAGTAACCACTTGACAGTGTCCCAAATGGGAGTCAAATCAATGAACTTTCAATTGCAAGTCCAAATTTCTAACCATTAAACCACCAACATAGCACACGTTTTACACGTTTCCCAACTGATGGCTAGTTCAATGACAACGCTGTCCCTTATGGCCGAGTACTGCCAGTGGTTACAATGGTCCTTTGATGCAGTTGATTGTCAAAGCAGTCCAGCATCAATCTTATAAACACAATTCTGTGTATCAATTGCACACAACTCAGCCTGGCCATCCCTTTCGGTAGACAAAACGAGTATTGATGGTGCAGACAAACACACTGGGTGAGGTCAAGTTTCTTATACTGAAGTCAGGTTATAGACCAAAGTCAAGACTGAATTTGATCTCAGGACACTGATCTGGTTTAAGACCAAACTTAACAGGAAAGTCTCAGACAAAATCTTTTTTCGAACAACTTAAATCAACCTAACAAAGAAATTTTTAAAAAAGTTTTTAAAAGACAAACCCGAACGCTGAAGCTTTCAGTAGTGACACCATCTTCAGTGGACAAGAAGTGATAGAGATACTTCAGCAGGTTGCCTGCATTCTTCGTGCTTACAGCCAACTGCCGACCTACAAACCAATATACACCATCATAAGGAAATAAAGTCCTTCCCGAACTACAGGGTCCACACAGCAGCACTGATCTCAATTCTAGACACCAGCTTACACTGCGAGACTATGGATATGGGCTAGTGCATCGTGCGATGTGCCTGTTAACATCCCAGTTTTCACCAGTACTCGTTGCACCTACCCACGAAGGGATGGCCAGGCTGAGTTGACCTGGGTGGCTGGTTACAGACCGAGATGGTTCACCTGCCTGAAGACGGATGGTCACCCATCCAAGTACTAACCAGGCTCAGCGTTGATTAACTCACTTTGCTGATGCAACCAAGGTCCGACGACGTTACTAACTAAGCTAAACTGCCGCTATATCACTTGTTCAATATATCTCATATATCGACAAATAAAAACAGCAGTCTTCGATTAAGCAGAATAGATGTTTCTATTCGGTGACCTTGTTAACCAAGAGAGATTATTCACTGCATAAAGTTCAGTGTAATTAAACACAAGTTCCACTATTATGAAATGAATATGAAAACCCACAAATAGTCACCCACCTCAATACTAATTAGGCAGCCAAATGCAACATACAAAAATACACTACATTACATTACAATTCATAGCGAAATATGCCCAGCATTTCAGTCACTTTACAAGTCAACAGCTACAAAGTGTCAGACACCAGTCAACGTCAATTGAAAAACTGGTATTCAAAAACCTATTACAGCAAAAACAGCTTAAAGTCCAAGTTGCACGAAAAAACGATATTGGCTAAATATGTCTAGAATGTAACACTAATTAATAATATGCTGATCAACTGAAATAAAAACACCACTTTGAAGTAATTTTTATCACAAATATGTTGTGCCAGCTGAACGCACCCGAACGTGTGACAAATACTGATGACGTCACTCACAGGACGCTCGGTTGACAAACTGACATTCACATTTGAAAATACTAAATCCGTTAATTTTCGTCAGAATAATGTTAGATTTATAGTACAAGTAAATGACATCAGAAATTACGTCATTGTTTATTTGTTCACTACTAGAGGTGTGCGGTTAGTAAAATTAACGATGTCCTGTAATATTGTGGTTTTCAGTGATGAAAAATTTGGCCCTTTTGAGGCTGTTTGGCCATAAATTAAGCTGCATTTGACCTCAAGGCAATAAAGCTAGTTAGCAACTCTCCTGCAGATGACGTCAGAGTTCCGAATATGAAAAGGGAAAAGTGAGTACTTAAAACCTGATTATTAGGGTATTAAGATGTATTAGAAACCAGAAGATTAATGAATATTGACAAATTAACATTTGATTAAGGCAATTAGCGCTTTATAACAGTTACGTAAAATGATGCAACTTAGACTTTAAACTAAACATGATCAAAAACCACAGCTGTCAAATTATAAGAAAGAAATATCAGTTTACCAGATTCTTTCAACTCCATGATGCAGCCCTGCAGAAGCAGCTCAAGCAGTTTTCTTGTGAGTTCCGTCTTCGGCGCAGCGAGTTCGTTGTCTACCGCTGCGTATGCAATGGCTGCAAATACCTGACACCGCTCCTGAAACCATACACGTTTGTCAACTTACACGCTATATAAATTTAGGGGCTTTGATCCCTATACCTGATGGGTGCAGCTTGCACCCAGCGAAATATAAGAGAAAAGTTTTGTTAAAAGTGTACACAACATTCCTATCACCAGAAAGCATTATTTTTTAAAACTCGAAATGCAACAAAAACCGTTTGGCGGGTTTGGCAGCCAGACTTACTGGATGAGCTTACGTTGCTCTCACAGACCCAATAGATAGACCAAGGTGTGGGGCCCTCAAAAAAGAGAAAGGCAACAATGGAACGTAAAGGGGAGTTGAAAAGGGGAGGGGAGGGAAGGGTGGAGAAAAGACAGAGTGAAGAAAAACAAAAATAAAGAATAGAAAGGGCAAAAAAATGAGGTGAACAAAGAGAGAAGGAGGAGGAAAAGACAAAGGATGAAAACTTGAGACTGATTTTGATTCTAGATTTGGGGTAACAAGTCTCTGTAAATGCACAAAAGAAACAGCAAAACAATGAGACAGCTGTGTTAGCAACACAGCGATTCACAAAAAAAATGCCCAAAAAATCCCCACCAGTGAACGACAAATAACTCATCCGAAGGGTGGCTCTAAAAAAAAGTACAATTCCTAATATTTCTTGCCACTCGCTTCACATATCGATAGGCTGCCCAAGGACTAAAGACGCCACTCAAGCAGGATGTCCACGTTGTACCCGGCTACGGACGCTGTAAGCTAACCTTCAGCCACTCAACCATGAACTGAACTCAGTGTGGAGACTTACAGCAAACCGTGGACAATCAAGGCAGCATGTGGACATGGTTATGCTTCAGCCTGGGGCATGCTCGTGATGATGATGATGATGACGATGATGATAAATAAACTAAGTCCGGTAAAAAACTGACCCCCTAGACATCATGCAATAAAAATGTCAAATAGGAACGAATGTAAATAGTTTTGTATACTTAATCCCACTAAATTCCTGAAGCGATTGCCAAATTTCGTTAAAAAATATTATTTCTTACCAAAATTATTAATATGTTGAATATCGATAACAAAATATCTGCATTACAAATATGGTGTTACATAAGCAAACCAATGTGTACATTTGCGTAACTTCAACAAACAACATCTGATTCTGGCAAAATTTTTACATCAATAATGCATCATCTATTGGCAATCAAAGTGCCAAATTTCAGTTAGATCTACCCATGCAAAAAATAGTTACAACTTTACAACGACTTTTGTGAGGTTGCCTCAAAACGTGAAGTGTCCAGTACTAGGCAACCGTTTGTTTAACTCTGACAGTGTCCATGGCTTGCTGGGAAATTCTGCAATAAACTTTTTAGCACCATACTCTTTCTTTGTCTCAGTAGTTTAATTAAAACACGATCATCTGCAGAAAAAAACATTTTGTTATTGTTTGTTATTATGACTGCATCAACAAATGTCACTTCCGCTTCAGCAACTGCAGTATGTAACGCCATATTGGTAATGAAGATATTTTCTTATCAGTAGTCAACATTTAATAATTTCGGTAAGAAAAAATATTTTCCGCCGGAAAAATCCGCCGGGAAAATCCGCCGGAAAAATCTGCCAGAAAAATCCGCCGGAAAAAATATTTTTTCAACGAAATTCAGCAACTGATTCAGGAATTTGTTGAGGATTAAGCGTACAAAACCTTATTCAAATTCGTTCAGATTTGACATTTTTATTGCACGATGTCTAGGGGGTCGGTTTTTTATCAAACACAGTGTACAAGCAAAAGCAAAATGTCACAGGTCCACACAACAACAGCTACAGCAGTTATCTTGTAAAAAAACTAAAGCTAATAAGCAAATAAGACTCAGATTATTACTAACTCAATACAAAGTTAACAGATAATTTCTGTTTAAAGCTCAAACCTCACAGCACATTAGGTACACTAAACAAATCAATACCTTCCTTTGCCAAGTGGCTAGTACTTGGAAAAGTAACTGTCCGCAGACAGGTAAACCGTCTCGGTATATAACCACCATCAAGGTCAACTCAGCCTTCCATCCTTCTGCAATAGGCAAATTGAGTACCGACTAGCCTGTCTAGCTAAAATTATTGCAAGAAACATTTACTGTGTCGGGTGGCAGATTACACTGTGCGATCCCACGTAGCAGGTGACACTCTGTAGCTCCGAGATGGGTGCGTTTCCCACAAAGACCAATTAACCATTAACCGCATCAATATCCAGGCCAACTCAGCCTAGCCATCCCTATTGGTGGTGGCTATGGCCATTGCTAAGAAAGAAACAATGAGTTCTGCATAACAGAGGCCTTGCTACCAGAGCTGCTGGCATACTGACTCAGATGGTTAACTTAAAAACGTTCGCTGTCAACAGAGCCGGCCATCCAGCCGACTTGGGTTACATCATTGTATGCTAGCTCAATTGGGTTTCACTCTCACCAGCTCAAAGCACCACAAAGGGGATGAGCTCTCATGCAATAGACCTAGCTGTCTATGAGAAATCTTTTTTCTTCTTCTTCATATCGATACCTTCCAGGCGGACTCTTCGCTGGAATCGATGCCCTTGGACATGATGGTGAACAGCACAATGAGAAGGTTCTGACATAGTTCTTCCGCTTGGTCGACTCTGTCCACTGAGCCGTCACAACACCCCAGCGTTGACGCTAGTCCCATTGTCATCAGCGCACTGGCCACCTTACAACAACATCAAAACAGCACAACATCATGATATTTAATCAATGCTCAATGTGAGACGGTATGGACCGGTATGGCATATCAGCACTTCCTTGGCGACCCGGAAAGCATATGGATACTTCTTCTCTGAGAAATGACATACCAATATGCTTTGCAGGCAGTTTTCTGGATTTAGGCGAATGGTTGCTGATGTCTGCATCTATCACTGGCCAAATTCGCACCAACTTGTTCATTTAGCAACCACTTTGGTGCCTTTCTTCTCTAAACTGAATTAAATTTGATCAGTTAAATTGCAGGATAATGATAAAATATCACAATAAAAGAAAAATTCAAAATAAAACCTAAAACGTATTATCATCAGCTCAAAAGCCTGAATATTAAAAAAAATCGATAACTAAAATACCTTATCATTATCAACAGAGCCTAAACAAAATAAAAATGTATCTAAATAAAATACAAGCTAAGATCCCTTATCATCATCAATCTCAGAACCAAAATAAAATTTCTAAAAAAACCTAAAATAAAAGCTAAATACCTTATCATGAGCACCAGAGCCAAAACAATATAAAAGATATAAAAGAAGTATTTAAACACAAGTACTACATTCTGCATAATGAGGTATCTGTCAAATTGTAGCAAGTAACCATCGAAGTGAACCTTCCAATTAAAAATGCATTACAGGGGCAAAAATTGTGGCAAAATAAGAACAGGGGACATTAGACTTTCACCCCAAATGAACTTAATCTTACTTTTTGAGCCCCTAGTCACTGGCAAAATTTCATCAAAATCGAATCAGACAGAAAGATGCAAGTGATTTTATAATATGCCACATGCTATGCGATAGCAATGGGACAGATAATAAAAACTAAAATAGTACTTTATCGTCGGCGTCGGCATAGCGTAGCTGTGACCAGTCGGTAGAAGAAAGGGAACGCATCAGCGGGGTGGAACCAGCCTCACTGCTGAAAGTACAACTCTCCGAGTTCCTCATGGACTGAAGCACTTCAAGTTCATCTTCGTCATCACCCCCGCTGGTCCGACGGTACGGGTCTGCCAGGAAACTGTCAAACTGCACCTGAAAAAAACAAGTAATCTGAGCAATCGGTGCAGCCATCTGGAAAATCAGTGTACAACGTGCAGTAGAATAATGCATTCTGAAAGGCACAGATCCGACAGAAAATTGTCAAACTGCACCTGTGGCTTGGTAGTCTAGTGGTTAGCATGTCGTACCCAATGACTGCCAGATTGGGCGTTCACTGACGCTGACCTGACGATGCATACCCAAGTCACTCAGACATGTTTGAAGTGTTTTGCTGCCCTTTGACAACTACGAAGCATACGACGATCTGTGTCAAACGACGTGATGCAGTCGCTCATTGTGGCACTGGTGTTTTCCAGGCTTGACTACGGCTCCGCAACTCAATTTATTTTAGATTTATTTTTTAAAATTTATAATCATTTTTATTTTTATTTTGTTTCATTTATTTCTTTTTAACATAACATGTCCAATGCAGCACAAAATTGGACTACAAACGTTAATCATCAGGCATTTTGAGCTGTTAAAAATACAAAAATTTTAATTAAACTCCAACTGATTAAAACTGTTGTCCACTGTAATCATGAAATGAAATTCAAGAAATTTCAAGAACTTTCAAGTATTGCCAGAATTAGTTTTCAAGGACAAAATGTTGACATTAATTCATATCATCATACATTGCGTAACATGTTGCATTGTTGCTAACTGTAAAAGTGCATCCAATCAAGTTGAAACCAAGGGCCAATTCTAATACAACATTCATCCAAGTGTTCAGTAGGTATCTTCTTCGAAAGCTGCTGACCAGTATGTTTACGCTGCTAAATATACTGGAAAAATTCCAAGACTTTTAAAAACTTTTAAGAATGTATGGGAACCCTAATTAAAAACAAAGTGACAAACTGCACCTTGGAAGTGGCCAATGAGCTGTTCTCGTCGTCAAGCCCTGAGTCAAAGTCAACGCTACGTAGCGGGTCATCGGCTGCCAGTGAACTGGCGCTAACAGAGCGCTGTCGCTTGGACATCATCAGTGAAGAATCACCACTTGTATACTCAGAACTCAGTGGAAGCACCAGCTGTTGACCTGCATAATACACAAACTGATGAATTATGGCTTTTTTGCTCATGTGCAATTTCGCCCCCTGGCTCATTCGCCTTCTGGTTTGTTCAACCCCTAGCTGATTCATCCCGTGCGGAACAATTTGCCCCCGTTCACTCATATAGGCCTAATATCGAGCAGTATTTTCTTGAACATGTTCAAACAGTTTTCAGTTGACTTTGGTGTTGGCTACATAACTAAATGGCCTGCATGTCTACAAACAGTCACCCATCTGAGTACTAACTGCTTGATAGCGAAATGACCGGGAGTTAAACCCACCAGCAACGTTCCCGCCTACAGGTGGGTCCACTCCGTTCTGAAAGGGTTCACTCTGTTACCAGACAACTCAACCCTCGCCCCCTCAGGCTGCCCATGGGAAGTGGTGGGGCAAAATGGGAGTGCATGATAATAAATAACAGATAATAAAAACTAAAATAGTACTTTATCGTCGGCGTCGGCATAGCGTAGCTGTGACCAGTCGGTAGAAGAAAGGGAACGCATCAGCGGGGTGGAACCAGCCTCACTGCTGAAAGTACAACTCTTCAACTACTGAAGGGTATGACAGACAGAGAGACAAACTTTCCGTGCATTATAGTAAGATGACTTCACGATCGCAAGTCAAACATCTTACCATTAAGCCACCAAACCACAACAATTGAGTGCCAGAAAAAAAACAATAGAAAACAATAACTACAACAGCATCACTAACCCGAGGTATTGCGAGTGAGCCAGCGTGAAGTGGCCGCAGTGTTTGTATGACAGACGAACAGCCGGCAGAGGGCGCCCTGCCAGCCAAGCTGCTTTGCAAACAGCTTCGGAATTGATGGCTTTGACAACAGAACCTTCAACAGCTGAAATCAACAGGCCACAACAGAATACACTGTGTCTCGAAATAAAACCGAACACCAGCTGCATTTTGAAATAACTCCAACAATCCTGGTTCTATATTAACTAATTCTGGTACAGAGTTTTGCTACAGAGACAACTTGTTAGCATTTGTTAGCTCCTTATAGCACTTGTTACTTTGTAAAAGATTTTAAGAACAAAGTACCAGCTGAGGTTTTCCTGCCGTAAACTGCCACATTCATTTTAAGGCCTGCAGATAATTCTACTACTTATTACCTTCATCACAAGTCTTGGTTGTACATGTGTCTGTGTGAATTTATCACATATTCTTGAAATTAATCCATGTAACAGTTTCCATAGTAATAAATTACTTTTAAATGCACAAATTGCCATTAAAAACCATAAGACTATCGAAACTTAGGATCATAAACACATAACTGATAACAGATTTACTAGAGCATTAGCATTTACTCACCTGCCTGACAGCCTCCAGTTTGACGGAGATGTCCGAGTGACACAAACTCTGCATGATGTACAGAGATGCATTAACACTGGCTGACGACTCTGTTAACAGTTACACCAACTCATAAGCAAGTTAGCAATCTTTTCACTACAGGAATCGTGCATTATCAATGCAGATAAAAATTCAAGCAATATAGAAGCACTGGGAGTACATTCTTTCACACACCGCCTTAACCCCAGCCAGTACTCAATTTAGCTACTCCTAAGAAATGGAAGTGCTGGTTATATACCTAAATGGTTAACCCGTCTGCAGACAGTCACCCATCCAAGTAGTAACCAGTTGATAGCAACCCAAGTGGCAGTCGAACCCAGGACCTCTCAACCATAAGTCCAACACCCTACCGTTACACCACCTGTGGTATAGTTGGTGTAACTGTAGGGTGTAATGACCAACACCAAGGTCAACTCAGTCTTCCCTCCCTCCTGGATAGGCAAATCAAGTACACACCTGTTTGGCTGGGGATAAGTAAGTAAGCAAACATATTTACAGACTTTTTTGGCATTGATGTGCTATATTAATTCACATTTTACCTACTTACTTACTTACATAGAACAGACCAAAGGAAAAGTTACCAACCAGAGATGAAGACTTGCTGCAGCATGTGCCGAGTCATGTATACAGATGGCAGAGTATCGGCCATGAGACTGATAAGACCAGGGTACAGGTTGGAGTCCAGTAAACGTAGGCGAGTCTTGCTTCGCTCGTACACTTTGTCCGTCTTCAGCAGCAATGTTATTATCTATGTAAGCACGAACAAGCAGATCTGTTTGCACTAAAACTGCGGAAATTAATGATTAATTAACCAATTTAATAGTTTAAAAAATTCATTAGTTAAAATTTTTTAATTGATTAAAATTTGAAGAAAATTTTGGACCAAAAACTAAAGCTGCGAAAATTAATGACTAATTAATAAATTGAATAGTCCGAACACAATCGATTAAGATTTTTTCACAGGTTAACAGTTTAATTAAAATTTTGGACTAAAGTATCACTAACTTCACTAATCTGTGCACTTTCAGTCAACTGTAAACAACAGTAGACAGCAATTATTTCAAATGAGACACGTAATCAAGATTTGTCTGTCACACTACCGCTACAACACTAAGACACACGTAAATAATAAACAAAGAAACTAATAAACAAAATGCAAACTAAAAACAGACACTGCATAATACCACTTTATAATTCATAACGATGTCTTACAAACTAGATGGTGGTTACGACTCCGTCGACTATTAAGCCTCCACCAACATGTGACAGCTGCAATGCCAGAAAGTGCATATAGGGGAATATTTGACCCCACCGTGACCTTAACCTTTGACCTTTTGACCCCAAAATTTGAAAAGTTCATCCTTGCCCCAAAGTCCGTTAGTGGTAAAAGTTTGGTCGAATTCAGTTAACAAATACCTAAGATATCTCACTAACAATGTCTGTTCGAGACCCACGCGTGCACGGACGCACGAACACTCTGGAAACATAATGCCTCCAGCCACTAAGTTGGCAAAGGAATAAAAAACCACTTTAAAACAAAGTGTACATGCTAAAATCATAAAGCGGAATGGCTTATGAAAAACAGAAACTGACTTTCAGTATTTTTTCCTTCAACTCCGCCGAATATTCCTTCTTCGTCAGCAGGACATAAAGAAGCTCCGCCATTCCAGGCTCAAACAGCAGAAGATAGATCTGATCTTTCCTGCTCGGTGGTTCCATCAGTGAAATTATGAAGTCCAGCAACTCACAAACCTATTACAGCAAAAACACTAAAAGTTAAAGGTTAAAAGTTGTGTGATAGCTCTTTATGAAAAGCCCATCCCAAAGCTACGGAGCCTCACCTGCCATATGGGATCACACAGTGTTAGCTGCCACCTGACATAGGTGAACGCATACAAACTTAACCCCAGCCCAACAGGTCGGTACTCGATCTACCTACCACGAGGAATGAAAGGCTAAGTTAAACTTGGTGTTCTGTTATATACATTGATGTTTTACCTGTCCGCAGACAGTCACCCATTTGGTAATGACCTCTTGATCGTAGTAAGTCTGACACTCTAACATTACGCCACAAAGCCAAATGCTGCAGTCATTGCAAAAAGATAGAACAAAAAGTTTACAATGAAGAACACATAATTAGGCAACATTGCTCTTATAGCAAAAAAATCCACCTATTCCTACACATTTTTTTGGCAGCGTGGTCAGCTATGATCTGTCAGATGGACAGACAGACAGACAGGTCACAGATGCCCAGGCTATGACTAAGATGTGCAAAGCATTACATGCTATTGCATGTAAAAAGACATTGTGACAAATTTATATAACTCATCTGCAAACTATGAAAACAATGAATAACTTTCTACAGGGTGGGCCAATAAAAAACGAGACACTGTTCTTCTGTCCATATCTTTGCCAATTTGCCCGATTTTCAAAATTCTTTCACTGATACACTCTGTGGACAATTTGCAATAATGTGATTATTATATTTCCACATCGTACACGTGTCTTAACACTACCTTGTGAAATATAAATTAAATATAAATGAAATATGAATGCATAACGATAATAACAAACAAACATTTTGGTTAAATTGAAAAAACACTTCAAATCAACATTGCGGTGAATGATCTGTATGACAATAGACTGTGTGGGTCTATTGCAGTCTAGTATCATATGGATCATATATCGCAATGTTGGTCTGAAATGTTTTTTTTCATTTATGTAAATATTTGATATTATTGTTAGTTTTTACTTACAGCTATATTTCACAAGGTAGTGTAGTGGCACATTTGTGGTGAGGTGAAATATATAATAATCACATTATTGCAAATTGTCCGCAGAGTGTGTCAGTGAAAGAATTTTGAAAATCGGTCAATAAATGGCAAAGATATGGACAAAAGTAAAGTGACACATTTTATTATGGCCCACAGCATACATACAACGACTTCATCGTGTATGGCACAGATGCAGCCAAGGAGACAACTGAGTTCTTCAAACTTGACGTCCCGTCCGACGTAAAACTTTATCAGATCAATCAGAGCTCCTCGAATTGTCTGACCGTTGCTGCCACCAACCAACGACGACCTACAGACAACACAATTAGGGCTGGTACTGATTAAAATTATTTAACTTCAATTAATCAATTATTTTGAACAATGTTTTGCAGCCAATCATGTAAGTTAGTAGGGTTTAACATCCCGCACAAAAATAGGCAAATAGGCACACACAAACACATAATGAAACATAAAATTAAAGCTTCACGGAAAAACCAACATAGAACATACGAAACACAAAATATCAATCCTAAGCCTAAAATTTTAAGAACTGTCCATATGAACGTGCACATGCAGCAGTAATGGCAGTTCAGATAATCTTTCCTCTTATCCTTCAGACAGTCATTAATCTAAGATAGCTGTCGATTGGAAAAAGGGGTTGGACAGTCAATAGAAAGCAGCTAATGCTAAGGAAAACGTGCAACAGCGGTGCATGTTTGAAAGCCCAGTAAAACAAAATCTAAGTCAGTCGCCAGTGGGCGCCAGACGACCAGCGGTTAATTAGCTGTAGTTTTCTACTCGTATTCAAAGAGGGTGTAACCTGTCTCGCTCAGTCAACACCAAATCAGCTAAAAATCGCAAATTTTCCCTACCCCCTCTCATTTAGCAGCCTCGTTCAGGGCGACCCTTTTTGAATTTATGGAAAAGCTTTACAGTTCCTGAAACTAAAGTCTTCCACGCAGCCGACGGTGAAGATTTGGTGATCCTAGCTTGCACCATTTTTGACTGATCCATCCATGAAATGGACAGACAGACGGACGGACAGACGAACAGAACTGCAATGGTTAAGATGCGCTACAGCAGTAGCTGCTGTGCATGTAAAAAGACCACAAAAACTGTAGACTTCAACAACTGGTAGCTGCTATCATTCACAAACTAAAGCAAAATCGAAAAAAAGTGATAATTACGCTGCTCGTATATGTGTAATCAAATTAGTAGGCTAAGCCCCATACAGACATTGACATTTCCCTCGCGATTCAAGACACTTCTGACCATTTCAGCTAGTACACAACTATGAAAAACAACCCTAGTACTAACTAAAATATAAAATAAATATAAATATTAGAAACTAAAACATAAGTAGGCAACATTCAGTGAAGAAGAACACGAAATAACTGGCAGAGAGTACTAAGTGAATGACACTAAAAAGCTTGTTGACATAATTATTTGGAAAGTTTTGGGGCAATTTTTCCGGACAAGATTTTAATCCCTGACAATTCCAACATTTCCCTGATTTTTTTTCTGCAATCCTTGACAGTTCCCCGGCATCTGTAAAACTCCCTGACATTTCCAGTTTTTCCAGAGAAGTGGTCAGTCATGCTGTCTTTATAGCTAAATGAGATAAACCATGGCAGGCAAATACCTGAAAAACATGCGAAGGACATCTAGCAAATACTGCACTCCATACTTCTTGTGAAAGTACCTACGATCCTCTTTGATCAACGTGTGTAAATACTGAATATGACCTGTAATTAAGATCAAACAGAAGGTAAAATATAAGAAGCAATAATTACAGTTAATGGATGGGATATTAATAAATATACAAGGTGGCTCCAAAAAAGTCCCGAATATTTGCATGCATTATGCAGCAAAGTAGTCGGAATAAATCAGCCAAAAAGCATGTATGTAATGAGCAAACATCTTCAAATATGACTAGAAATTTTTGCTTAAAGCACTTCCATATTAGCCGAGATACAAACAAAATAGCGCTACACAACAAAAAGCAAATTATGCCAACAGCTCATAATTTACGTTGCTGCTTGTACGCAGGCTACAGCAGAACGTCACAATAGGCTAAATCATCAGTCAGCTGATCAGCAGAAAATGTCTTCAATTAAGTCCTCCATTCTGCTTTGCCGTTGCTGATAAATGCTTTTTTCACTGCAACAAGGCTTTTCTGATTCTGACTGTCTGATGTCGACATCATGCCTAGGGAGCAACCAAATTCACGGGGAAAAATGCATGATTTCACGGCAGAATTTTTAAAATGTGTCAAATTTCACGGAAAATTTACGGAAAGACTTTTGGAAATTCATGGGAAATTCACGGGCCCCACAGACGTTATTTCGAGGTGCTGCACTATTGCAAACGAAGAAATTTCAGAACTATGAATATTTACTACACAAAGTCAAGACTCAAGACAGTCATGCCAACTACTTAGTGCTAAAGTGCGACACGTGGTAAACAGCAACATCCGTACAAAAGCTGCTGATAAAATTCTGGAATTGTCATGATTAAACTAAAAGCGCTAAAATTCACGAAAAATCACGGATTTCACGGAAATCGGCGTTTTTCACGAAAGAAGGCCAATTTCACGGAAAATGCCACGGCCATGAAATCGTGAATTTAGTTGGTCCCTAATCATGCCATTTGTCTCTGGTAATATTCTGAAGATTGTTGAAGTTTGCAAATGGTTCACGCTTTACTTCATAGACAAGTTCTTGCAACACATACCAAACTAAGTAATCCAACAGTCATATCTGGCAAACACAGTGTCCATTCTTGACTGAATGCGGCGTGTTGTCTCGAAAAAAATTTCTGAGTTGCTTTGATGCAGTGTGATGGAACGCTGTCTTTACATAATTCAATTTTTAACTCACCTTACGTCATTAAGCGGCATTCAGTGGTGGCATTAATGATTTCACTGAAATTTATAAGTAAGTAAGAGTACAGATCTACAAATGTGCAAAAGGAAACTTATTCGCATATAGTATACGTGCCGTTATAGTCATGCGAAGTTCGGGACGTTTTTTATGGGCCACCCGGTATATGAAGCAACTGACTTCCAATAGAAAAAGTGAGCACACATTATCCTAATATTATGCAGCAGTGTTCTACAATAATTCAACTGTTTAAATTACATTTTCAGTGCAACAATAAATGTTGAAACAATGGCTGGCTCTAAACAACCTAATTCAGCTACCTTTAACATTTTTTTCTCAAAAAACACAAAACATTAGCCAACTAACGAAAGCACGGCAAGGTTGACCTATCTAATAAAAACCAGCATGGCCCTATCTTTAATGTGGTTCTCAAAACAGCTTTGGCCAAAGTCAAGAAATGGTTACAGGTATCAAATTCGCATTTTATCCAAATGCATCAGATCTAATGTAATTCATGAGATACTATCTGGCAAAAACTTACGTACCACAAAACCGACCAATCAACTCTTGAAATTGACAATGCAGAGACTCAGTAACTAATTCTGACTGAAAAAAAACGACCAAAACAAAAACCAAACTGACCGATGCAAAGAGAGAACTGGCATTTGCTCCAGATGCGGAAGTCAAAAAGAATCGGTTGGTAAGTGAGCTGCTTCAACGCCGACGGAAGTAAATCGACAAACCGACGAATACATGAGTGTGCCTCTTCTGTCAGCAATGCAATATCAGCCTGTGCACAAAAGTGTGTACAAGTCAAAGGCTGTGCAATAACGTGTACAGCTGTATGCGGAAAAGCCATCACAGAGTTAAAAAAAATTACAAAGCGTCACCTGCCATATGACATCACACAGTGTTAGTTGCCACCTGACACAGGTGATCGCATCCCACATTAACTCCCGTGAGACAGGTGGTACTCGATTTAACGACACAGGGGGGATAGAAGGCTGAGTTGACCTTGGTTTTGGTTAAAAACTGAGATGAAACTGAGAGTTAAAAACTGTTCAAAGATGGTCACTTATCTGAGTAGTAACCACTTGATAGTGACCCGATCGGGAGTCGAACCCTCATCCTCTCTATCATAAGTCCAACATCCCACTGTTAAACCAACAATCCAACATGCCATCACTACCGACCATACATGAGTATGGCATCTTTATTCAACAACTGCAGCAAACAAAACAAGAAGCCCAGCTGTTGCTAGGATAGCCGACCGTACTGGTTGTCAGTGACCTTCAAGGTCATCCAAGATCGATGATTTTCATTAATCTGAAAGGGCGTATGCTGCTTCCTATCAATGATTAATAGTAACCATGGCCGTATCAGTATGTCGCATCGTTTCTGAGATACTGCCAGCTTTACTTTCAAAAGTGCACATTTTTCCTATCCCCGTCAATTCAACTGCTAATCTGAAAATGTTCCACTTGCACTAGATGGCTAAAATTTTGCATGCCCAAGTTTAACACAAATGGTTAATTATTCGTGCAAAGAAGTTTTCCTGTATGACCCAAAGTTTAGCCACAATACATCCGTAACAGACGGACAGACAGACAGACAGACAAACAGATGCACAACAACCATGCCAATAGCTCGACTGTTACTTAAGTACAGTCGGCTAAAAAAAATTGATTCTAAAATGAAAACACCATTGAATGTGGCAAGAAATAAACTGTAAAGTGAAGGGAGACCTTCTGCAGCAGAGCACCAATAACAGAGAGAGAATCGTCCGCAGACAGAGCGTCCTGGTTCATGCGACAACCGTTTGTAAACGCATGCAGCATGGTGAAAAATGAAGCAATCGGGTTCCTAATACTGTTTGTTTCACCACCTATGTAAACAACAATGCAATTTGACATCAAATGCACATCACACTTCATGATTTCCACAAAATGATTTACATCACTCAGTCCACACTCACCTATTTACCACAAATAATTAAAATGTGATATATCACACTGCTGAAGCTAAATTCACCATTTGTAACGCAAGTGCAACTTAACTGCATAATTACTGACAAGAAATTACAACAAAAGCAGTAGAACTATAGCATATTGGATTTCCTTAGTGTCAAAATCTACATAGCAAAGTTTAAGCAAACTGGCAAAAAACTGTTTCTGCTACAACAGATTTTACTAGTTTAAGTCACAGTTTAAACCACCAGCTTTGGAAACCTGCCAAGTCTGAATCCACTAATGTCCATCATTCAAACAATTAAAACACTTGAGGCACAAGTGGTCTCGAGGCCCAAATTTTGGCCTTGTCCTTGGCCTCAAAACCCTGGCCTCAGCTTCAGCCTTGGCCTTAAACATCTGGCCTTGGTCTCAGTGCTTTGGCCTTGTAACACTGTAAAACTTCTAGCAGACCATGTTGCCAGCCGTTTTATAGTTCTACCTTTGCCGCTGGCCTTAAACAATTGGCCTCGGGATCAATCTTAGACTCATGGTTCTGGCCTTAGCCTTGTCCTCAAAAGTTTGGCCTCATTTTACATCACACAATCCGTTGCAGTGGCAGCAAAAATAAATAATATACATACGGCCGATAGATGTGAACTGGCAATCAGACTCATTGAAACTATTGACATCGGCACCACTGTGCAATGATCCATCTCTTCTGCTGACAGCCTGCTCCAGTAGTAAAAACAGCGCTCGGATGCCTCCAATGCTGGATATCACGGTCTGACAACCGCACACACATATGTACCAAAGCTTAGATTAAAGGTGTTGTATAACTCTTTATGGGAGCAGCATTCGCCACATGAGATCACAGTGTTACCTGTCACAGGTGAACGCGCCCCACCTTAACCCTAGCCAGACAGACCAGTACTTGATTTACCTACCCCGAAGAGATGGAAGACTGAGTCAACCTTGGTGTTTGTTATATACCGTGATGGTTTATCTGTCCACTGACCCGACTGGGAGTCGAACCCACAACCTCTTCATCCTAAGTCCAACATCATACTGTTACACCACCAAGACATCATAATACATCAAGTCTATATTCTGTATGCATTTAATAATAACTCAATAACTCGTCTTAAAGCACATCTCACGGATAAACAGTATTTCAAAAATCTGTGATCATGTTTTGGTGCTTCAGTTGCTTAACTTAATGCCTGTGATGAGTAAATAAATTTTCTGAATACTGCACCACGACGTACCATCATTTTTATAAAACGTCAAATAGACGTGCACAAAAAATTGTAATTCTCAAACAGCAGCAATTCCAAGCGACGAAAACAAAAGCTAAAGCTAGTTAGATCATGGATAGCCATTAAGGGTGCGTTGCACCAACATCATTTAACTTTAAACCCAGATCAAATTCGATTTTAAACCTAGTTCGACCCTAATTTGCGTTGCATCAAAGCGGTTCAAGCGTCGACTTCCATTCAATTCTGAACCGCCGTCTGACCACCGATAAAATTTTGATCTCGGTTCAAGTGATGAATGCCAGGATACTATTGCTGCAAAAAATTGTCCGATTCAAATCCTATCCTGCTCAAAAAAACTTCTTTGTATCGAATTATAACACATGTAATGCAATTGTACTGATGCTCTGGATATGTTAGATTTCTACTATATTGGTTTTATGTTATTTTTTGGAATCGGCACTTGACTGTTGCGAGAGCATTGCATGTGATGATGACGTCACTGTAGCTGGCCTACAGGCCGAGCGTGGCTTGACCAATCAGCATCGTCCACATTATAACCACGGCCGTTCAATTGAACGGGATCAGCTGATCCGAGTTCAACTTGGTGCAACGCAATTCAACGTGAACTCGGTTCAACTTTTAATCTAGGTTCAGCTGAACCGAGATCATGAACGGCGTTGACGCAATGCACCCTAAGTCTATTTTAAGCTGCACCCTAAACCGTATAAACTGTAAACAGATTAACACTGTGAACTGGCAGAACTATGCTTGAGATAAAACAAATAAAATCATTAGCAACAGCAACGAACCTTAACATCAGATGCAGAACACAAATGTCCCGTGACAAGACCATTGTTGCCATTGCCCGAGAGGTCCACACACAGAGTCCCATTGCTGGCCTACAAACAGTTAATAAATAAATAAATACGAGGGTTGTTTGATAAGTTAAGTTACAAAACAGTGTCAAATATAAAAAAAATTTGAAATATAAATTTTGTACAGAATTTAATACTGAGTAGTACTTGTAAGTTTTACTATGATGACATCACTGTGACGTCAATTATGAACATTAAATACGACGACGTTAACACTGAAATCCTCCCATAACGAACATCGTGCTGTTATTGTTTTTTGGGGGCCAAAATCTTAATGAAAATCATATTTCACTTTGAGATGCAACCAGTATATGGAGACAAGTGTTTTGCAAACCAACAGTAAGCTTAGACATACATGTTTAGTGGAAGAAAATGCTAGGTGGGCAGAAATTCGCATCAGATACTGAGATGCAGTCAGTCGTTCTTCAGTGGCGTGGACAGCAGCCTGCATCGCTTTTTGCATCGGGCATTCAGAATTTTGCTGACAGATAGGACAAATGTTTGAGCAAAATTGGACGATATGTCAAAAAAAATAAAACATTAATCTTTAAAGTTTAAAGAGAGGGCATTAACTTGTTAAGTTTATTTATTTTTTTTGTTCCTATGCTGTCTGTCACTTGCGAGTTATGATGGATTACTGGTGGGAAAAATAATACACATATAGAAAGTGTTCTATGAACAAGTGACGTCACAATAAAGACGTCATCATCAAAAAAATTTTTCCACATGTTCAATATACAATTCCCTACAAAACGTATATTTTGGATTTTTGATATTTGGAAAAGTAACAGAATGACGCTGCTTTGTAACTTATCGAACGACCCTCATAAATAAGTATTTCAGTTAAAATTTCTGTAGCTTAATATTTTAGCCCAAAAATAAATAAAAAAATCACTATCACTGAATTAATCAAATAATCAATCAGTCTAACAATCCATCAATCAAATTGATCAAAGGATAATATATTAATAACTAAATAAAAAAATAAATATTAGTAATAGTTACAATAATAATGGCCACGACAATTTTACATTGTTTATGATGCTGGCATAATAGCAGTGCACAGCCATTGCCTGAGTTCACCCGGTTCATTTGACTAAATGTAGCACGAGCGCCAGGTGGCTGCCGACCTTTGGACCAAGCCAATCAGCTTAAGCCACAGATCTGCCTAAGCTGGCAGCTACAGAACTACAGTCACCATCACCATTTATCAGCCTCATTTTTACCATCCGTGAAGGGTAGAAGGCTGAGTCGACCGGGCTAGCTGACTTCATACTGAGATGGTTTACCTGCTAATACTAATCAGGCTGCCCGGTGTAAAGCAACTTTGTTGATTTGACTCAACATGTTACTGCTACACCATGACATCAACCGAAAGAATGAATAAATGAACAAACCAATCAGCTCACTAAATACGCTAAATGTGACACATTATAAGCAATAAAATGAGCAGCAAAATGAACACTTGATAGATTGTCAAAACAAAATGATTCACGCACAAAGGCACAAACATGAATTGGAAAAATTTTGTTAACGGAATGAGTTAACAAAGCCGACAGACCTTTGGATGGTACTGCAGTAAAGGTTTGAATGGCAACTCAGCCGGCAGCAAGGCGTCTTCAGTCTGCTGCTGGTGTCGGTTTGGCCCTAAAAACACACCATTCAACAGTATACAACCAGCAACATAAAATAAGGACAAAGGACAAGGCCAAGGACACAACCATGAGGCCAAGGTCAAGGCCTAGGGCAAGAGAATGAAGCTGAGATCAGGGCTGAGGCCAAGAATGAGGTCAAAGGTCAAAGTGACAATGACATCGTAAGCTAAAGATCTTATGGTGCTAAGCACTATCACCGATGTCAGGCTGAGGCCATGGCTTCAAGGCCAAAACTGAGGATAAAATTTTGGCCATGAGACGACTCTGGCCTCAAAGACTTAACACCTCTGTAGTCTGTGCATAACATATCTCACTGACACATACACTGCATCTCAGAAAAAGATCAACAACATTGTCGATTGCAACTTGAAGTGCGATTTTAATAATTTCTGCTGCAGATATTCCTGACATGAATGGCCATCAAACGACCATCCACGTTCCCACCTCACCCAACGTCTGTACAACGATTTTTAAATCGAACTTAACATAGCACCAATTAGATGGCAATTAGCAACAAATGAAAAACGTTAGATAAAACATAATGTTATTGCGATGACCCACTGGCCAGTTTTCCATCGCAAGTTGCCAGCAATGATTTCCGGTACCAGCGTCCAGCATGAAATTGAACGTGTTCGATAGAGCGGTGGCGACTGGCACCAGTAAAATCTCTGTTATCAAAGAGCAACTGGTGCTAAAAAAACTGTCAGTGTGTCATCAATATTAAACAGTAGTTTCATCACAAAACTAATAACATGCTGAACATTGTATCGTACCAAGTCGGAATAATGACTGGACTTGAGTGTCAAGCAGCGGCTCCATGAAGACAATCACTTCACCAAACTGACCGAAAACACACGCCGGCATTCCCCCGATGACGGCGTTCACGTCCGAGGAAAAACCCATCTCAGAGCCAGAGTCCGATGCAGACCGAAGGAACGTCACCCTGTCAATCAAGCAAGCAATCGGGAATTTCAAAAAAATGTCTAAAAGTAATACAAATTACTGCTAGATCCACTAGAGATAGAGTCCAGTCCAAGAAATAATCAGAAAGAAGAACTTTGTGAAAAGACGAGCTTTGAATCGCTGATAAAAGCTTTGATAATGACTTGGCTGAAGTCACATCATATGGCAGGTTGTACCAGGTCCATAGGCTGAGAGCAGTTGTCAGTCTGACTGAAGGTATTGCCAGATGATGATGAGAGTAAAATGGAGAGAATGTCAGCCAGGTAGATGGACAACGTATTTGAGCAGCCTATTCACAGTAAATCTGAAGATAATCGTAAGACAATTCTCACACTTACGGTCATACATAAACAACGATCTCATTCGGAGAACAAAATAAAAATCATGCAATTCTGTGCCAAAGCTTATATCATCTAAGATAAATTCACTTATAACATGTTATAAGACGATCTCTGGATACCTAAACTTTGGTCTTATGGTGGTTTTAAAAAGACATATCTTAAGATAAATCTCATGACACTGTTGGTGAATCAGACACCTAGCAAAGCATAATGATAATGCAATGTGTCGAACAAACAAAGTCACTCTATGCCAGGCCCGGTTAGTACTTGGTGACTGTCTGTGGGCAGGTAAACCATCTCGTTACAGAGCCAGCCATCTAGGTTGACTCAGCCTTCTACCCTCCATGGGATGGTAAAATGAGTACCAGCTTTCAGGCTGAGTGGTAATTAACAAATGGCGATGATAAACACAGTACTGTAGCTGCCAGTTTAAGCAGATATATGGCTCAAGCCGATCGGCCTGGTCCAAAGATCAGTGGTAACCCGACACTCAAGCTGCATTTACCGAATGAGCCGGGTGAACTCTTGTAGTGGCAGTGGACTGCTACAATGACAGCACCATAAACATTGTCGTGGCTGTTACTGTTACTACACTGTGTCCCAAAAAAGTAACCCCCTAAAGATTGTACAATAAAAATGTCAAATCTGAACGTCACTTCCAATCGAGCGACTGCAGCATGTAACACCATATTCGTAACAAAGATATTTTGTTACAGATATTCAACAATTAATAACTCCACTAAAAATAACATTTTTCAACAAAATTTTGTTGTTGTTGTTCTACAGCAATTTATTGGGAATTAAGCGTACGAAATTTTATACAGATTCGTTCGGATTTGACATTTCCATTGCAAGATGTCTACGGGGTTACTTTTTTCCGGACATAGTGTATTACCTGGACCACAGAGACTTGGACTTGGAGTCCGACTGTGCTACCCTGGCATCACCGTGTCTACCAAACTTTAAGTGAGTTCCACAACGGCTGTCCTGTACTGTCCCACAGCCGATCTTACACGTCACCTCCTGGAACAACAACAGCGATGTAGAACTTGTAGAAATGGCACACCTGACAAAACTCAAGTATCAAAGGGTATCAGGATGTTTGACGCTTTAGACCAAGGACGTTTCGTCCCCAGCCATTTCGCCCAGTGAAAAAAGCTGTGGACAATGGCAAAAACAGACAGACGATGAAAACACAGATAAAACAATGACGAAAAAGACAATGTTGTTTTCCGTGTCTATCCATGTCCGTAACTTTTCCCATCATCCTCTCTATTCATCTGTTTTCACCATCATTCGCAATGTTTTACTTGGCAAAACGTCCCCGAGGCAAAAATTTTTGGAAGTGAAACGTCCAGACTGGAAGAAAGCATCATGAAGGAAAAAGCATCAGTGGGATAAAATTTTCGCAGTTCTCTCGGAGACACTGAATAGACGGACAAAATATTGCACTGTCCAAAGCGTTAATTTTTTTAACGGATTAATTTAAGCGTTACTAACGCACCCAGGCCCACTGAGAAGGAGAGTAAAGGAGTAAGTTACCCTGCGCCCCGTGACGTTTGAAAGCCCCACCTGTAAACTATAAAAAGTTAGAGAAACATTTATAAATGCATAATTAACCACAAATCAATACATGAAATATTTAAATAATTATTTATTTACAGCAGTGACGGAACGGCAACTACAGTTTAGTTACTTGAATTCATTTGATTGTTAAATAACTGCAGTTTAACGGAATATTGAAACTTTTGCCTCACGAAATTTGGTAAATAAACATAAATGTGGTTTCCCAACTGTTCTCCTGCCTATTATTCGACTGCTATTAACAAATCAAGCAAGCTCTATCACAGACCATCATGATATAGCAACACTGGGTGACTTCACCTTTTGACCTGAGACAAATCGCTGAGCTAAAGTTTGGTCTAAACACATACATGAGCTTTAGCCAAAGGGTGACATAATTTCGCTGAGCTTTTCGGAAACTTTGGTCTAAATCTAAAGTTTCTGCTCAGTAAAAGTATGTGCCAAAACTACGGTCTAAGTACATCTTAGATCAAAGTTAAGTTGAACTCTGTTCCAAGTACAAACTTTAGCATTCAGCATTAGGTTTCGCACAGCAAAGCGACTCAGCAAAAAAAAACAATAAGTCCAAAAAAACGAATTCAGGTCCTGTCGCAGTAACACTTACTCCAGAGAGTGATGGAAACTTGAGCTGTGAAGCCAGCTTGAGCACTCCGTCGATGTAAACACACAGTTGGCTCTGACTGAATGGCCGCTTGGAGTTCGTGTGAACAACGTCAACACAGTGCTATGCACGCAACACACATAAAAAGCAAAAGGCTGTGTATAGCTTATTGCAGAGCTACAGAGCATCACCTGGCATGAGGAATCACACAGTGTTAACTGCAACCCAACACAGATGAATGCGCCCAGCCTTAACCCCAGGCAGACAGGGCAATAATTGATTTACCTATTCCGGAGAGATAGAAGGCTGAGTTGACTAGCTTATATACGTCGGTTGGTTATATACGACAGACATTCAAAAATTCTGTAGACTGACGCATTAGGCAAAAGATATATACATCATATTTTGTGACTTTTCAATATAGTTTCTCGCAATTGAAATGCGCTTGGTACACCATTTCTCCAAAGTTCAGATTTCACTGTAGAAAGAGATTTAACCTTTGTTTACCAGACACTGACTTGCTAAAGCCCAAATTCCATTACGCTGACTTTCACCGAAACTTCCCCACGGTGAAAGTCATGGACACAAACCATCTCAACATGTCGAGATGTTTGCGACAAAGTCCGTGACAAGTCCGCGACAAACCCGTTTGTGTCGCTGTAATGGAATTTAGCCCGTTACAATGCACGGGGAAAGTCGGCGACAAAGTCCGCAAGTGCTGACACAAATCACGAAAGTCCGCAACACAAATCATGAGGCACTCAGCAAGTTTTTAGCCTGTACAGGCGAACATTATAAATGGCAGAAAAACTGCAGTATTGCACAACTTATTTCAGGGCTCTAATTAACCCTTCGAAATTAACAAAAGCAAAGCAATTACAGACTGAGGTATTTACCCAGCAGCCATCTGCAACATGACAGTCGGTGACTTTCAAGCTGACTCGTTCCTTCTTAATGCACACGGCAATCACGAGCACCATCTCTGCATCAAAGTACGCCTCAAAGCCACTGCTTGATGTCGTCATCAGGCTACAAATACAATGCCAACCACGTCTACATATTAAAAGTCAAAGGTTGTGTACAGGTCTTTACATATGGAAAACCCATTGCAGAGCATCACCTGTCATATGGAATCACACACTAAAACCCCTATTTTCTAGGGTTCACCTGCCGGCAGACAATCACCCATCCAAGTAGTAACTATTTGATAGTGACCCAACCGTGAGTCAAACCCACAACCTCTTGGTCATAAGTTTGGCACCCTACCATTGCGTCACCAACTACATTTGCTGCTAATAGATTAATCAATTAACACCAACAATGTGAATTTACACACTAAAAATGCATTATCACGAATACGTTGTGTTCTTCGGCATGTTTATATTTAAATTCCTACGATACTATTTTTACATCTAATGTATAAATTAACACAGCGTCAATTTAAACTTAAATGTTACGTGAAGTAGATGTGAAATAATGTGAAAAGAGACTTCGCTGTAAGTTTGATTCTACACAAGTAAAGCATCTGGTAAAATTAACTAAAAATACCATATAGATTCGCATTCATAAAAGGTAGCTCAGTGGCAAAAACAACAGCAAACTTTAAGGTGCGCACAGAGTGACGTAACTGAACTGAACTGAACTGACATGGTTTAGTTTTTGACAAACTGATTACGGGCAAACACTAATGCACTACAGTAGTCACCATCTAACGATGTCAGTGGCCTATGTGACTGTGCTCACGTATGCATCAACCAATAACCAATAGGCTCGCCCTGTTTGCCAACTGGTCAGTTTGTCAGAAATTAAACTGTGTCAGTTCAGTTCAGTTCAGTTACGTCGGTAAATGGCAAGAAACATCAGCAAACATTTTTACGTGTGAAAGCAGCTCCTGCTTTAGCGTGTTTTAGCCATTTCAATTCTGTCTGTCTGTCCATCCGTCCGTCCGTCACATGGGTGAATCAGTCACAAACGGTGCAAGCTAGAATGACCAAATTTTCACTGTTGGCTGCCCGGATGACTCTAGTTTAAGGAATCATAAAGCTTTTTCATAAATTCGAACAGGGTCACACCAAACAAGGGTGCTAAATGAGAGGAAGGTGGGACAAATTTGCGATTTTTAGCCAATAAGTCACTGTATCTCAATAATAATGGGGGATAGGGTTTAGGTTACTATTAATCACTAATAGAAAGTTGTACACTGGCTCTCGATTGCCACCGACCTTGGATCACCTTAAATGCCAAAATAGGGGTTTTATGTATTTTTGGCAACTTCAGGCTGCGAGACACATTTCATGAGCGAATTACGCCAAAATCAATTGAGATAAATATGGAAAAGCTGAATATAAAATTTTCAGCATTAAAAGTAGATTTTGACAGTCCAGGTCTCTATTTTCTCGGTTCAAGAAAACCTGTGCACGAGGGATCGAAGAGCGGTATCCCCATAAAAGTTATTTTACCGTTCTTGGCCAGTCTTTCGTCAAAACAGTTGCAAAGAGGCATAGACATGCTGGCTATCACAACAAGCACTAGTAATGAACTTTTAGTCGTATCAACATCGATGACATTGAAAGACCCTGAACTTCCAAAATAAAGGGTTTTTATTGGTTTTTGCGATCTTCGGCTGCAGCGCACAATCCAAGAATGAACTGCGATGAAATGGCTGGAGATAGACTGACAGTTTGCAAACAGGACCTGCTATAGGCTTTCGTGCATCTCGTGAGCATTTGCTCAAATTTCTCGTAGTCTACGTAGACTGACCTGTAGAGCGGTCTTTCAGTTTGAAGTCGGACTTCGGACAATTTGCCCTCGAAACACATCCAAGCATGGAATGTGAAACCGGAGCCGGACCAGTGACCCAAACTTCCACTGATAATGCCCTGCATTGATACAAAGACTAATGTATGCTCGAAAACAGCTGCTAATAATAATAAATCAAATTGCACGAAATTGCTTTAATAATTTACTGACCAATTCTATAAATACCAGCAAACACATTCCGAAGGAAATCACACCGAAACAACAGCCACACAAATATTCTACTTTCGTCTCAATGCATCCAATGGGAAAAACATTGTTTCCAACGGAATGACAGTGCCAACAATCCATCTGTTCAGTGCTTTGCACTGTTGGTTTGGCAACAGCAGTTAGCACGTGCAAAAACGTAGTGACAATTCCAGAAATTACTTCTACGAACCACTCAGATGTTAAACTAGCAAAGTGAAGACATTTACAAGAATATCGGCAAATTACGTAACAAGCAGAAAACTATAGGGCGACATGATAGGTCGTGAACAATTTTGATTTCAAATGTAAGCCTGTTATTAACAGTAACCAGCAATATTTTCACGTCGATTTGTAAGCATATTCAATAAAATTCTTCCCACAAAATTTCAGAGTTGTAGCCAATACACAGCATATACAGTATAGATTTATGTAACACCACCGTTAAAATTACATAACAACAGACCATCTGCTAGTCAGCTAAATGTAGGTGTCACCTCCTTTTCAAGTATATCATGGATGTAATAATTAGAATTTACATCTTTGGCAAAATAATGTGAAAAATGGTTAGATTTCTTGCAGTTATCCCGCCTCAGACCATCATGCACAGACTGAACTTGACCTGTTAAACTACCCACAACAGTGACATTACTGCTTCTTTGTGTGGCGTCACTATTTTGGCTCGTGTGAAGCATGAAAATAATGATATTTTGCGAACAAGATTGCATTAAAATTCCCTAAACGCCAATAACAGTTCAATAATTATCCGATAACTTCGACATAGTTAATTTGCCATTTAAAATCGTTTACGACCTATCGTGTCACCCTATAAGTAAGAAAACACAACATTGTAGAAATAAAAAAACACCATCCACAATAACAGCAAGCAAGAAAGACAAAAAAAGAAACAAAAAAGTGATACTAATAAACTGGCTTACAGAATCTTTTGCCATGAAGTCATAATAGAACAGTGGAACTTCTTTATCCAGTGGTCGTGCCATGAGAGTCAGCGCATGCATTAGCCACTGGTGATAGTACGGCTAAAACAATAACAAAAACTTCCAACAACCATTAGAACACAAAGAAAAAAATTTTGCACAGACATCTAAGTCCCCCCCACCGAGGTCAGCCACCTTGCCGTGGTGGTGGGGCTTAGCAACGATGACCCGAAAGATTTCTAAAATCTGGAGGCGAGGAGCAACTAAGCGCTGACCAAATTTGTGTAGGCAGATTGCTACATGTTACCAGTGCTCTTGTGCTGGTTTCGGCTTCACAGCCGACTACGGCTTTATAGCCGCTACCTGTAACCTTGTGGTTACATTAGGGGATGCGCATTGGGCCGAGCTGATACGGCCTCAGCGCTGGGCAGGTGTAAGAGCCTGCCCACCCCGGAGGTAAGGTAAGGTAAGGATCTAAGTCCAACGTGTGAGAGCACATCCCCTTTGTGGCGCTTTGAGCCGACGAGAGTTGAACCAAATTAAGCTGGCATACAGCCGAAATCAACCGAGGACCAAATGTAACAGCCAGTGCTTTTAACCGACTAAATCAGTATTCCAGCAGTCATCCAACAGGGCCTACTGTTACGCAGAACTTGCCGTTTATTCTAAAGAGGTGGCCATAAGCATCACCACTTTGCCTACCCATGGAAGGTTGGCCAGGCTGAGTTCACCTGTTGATTAAGACACAGATTAACGATTGCACAGCACTAAACCTTCTGCCAACTACATAAGCACTAGATCGGAAAAAGCTAGAGATCAGTATACCTCTTTACAGAAAACTCATCAAAAAGCTATAGAGCGTCACCTGCCATATGAGATCACACAGTGTTAACTGCCACCCGAAAAAGATGAACACAGCCCACGTTAAGCCCAACCAGGCAAAGACGATTCACCTACCCCAAGGGATAGAAGGCTGAGTTGACCTTGGAGTTGGTTATATACCGAGATGGTTTACCTGTCCGCAGACAGTCACCCATCCAAGCAATAACCGCAAATGAACAAATATATGTATGCTTTTGTCCACATACATAAGCTTCCTTCCAGCAAAGCTGCTCACTGCGAACATGATTTTACATCATAATGTATTTCAAAAGCTTCTAAATTCCTAACAATTATTATCAACGTAATTCTCAGCAGAAGTATAATCAGCTTGCTAAACTACATCATTTTTCACGTACTTAGCTGACACCAAGAATGCAACATCTAACTTACCATGTTCTCATCTTCGCCAACTTTAAGCAGTCGCAGAATGCATTTGAGATCGTCGGATGATATGGACATGTAACCAATCGACTCGAGTATTTTTAACAATGTAACTGCACAACAGTGAATAAACAGCAACAGTTAAGCCTTAGATTATATGCTCCCATAAAATACATAATCTGCACATTATCGCTCGACTGCTAAGCACTGCACAAGGCTAAATCCGTCTACAGTAGCCACCGTGGCATACTGCAATAATTACAGCAATAACGTCAGCATCAGCCAATAGCTATCGATCTAGCAACAACTATTAACAGCATGGTCCTATCTCGCAATGATAGACTATCAAAAAACTGGTCCTGTGAGCTTGACCTTTGACCTATCACAATAAAATCCAATAGGGTTCTTGCATTGTCAAGTTACATGTACGTGCATAATTTTATCAAGCTAGGTGCAGCAGTTCATTAGTTATCGTGGTAGCAGAGAAAAAACAGGCAAACAATCAAGCTTTGCCATGATGCGGAAAACAATACTGTTGTCACTACCATGGAAATTAATAAACAACAATCAGTTCGATTTCAACCTGACATGATGCTAATACTATGTTAAGGCACGTTAGAAATTGTTGCTAACATTATCATCGCCAGTAAAAAATAAGCAAATAATGAATTGCACATGAAATATGACAATATTCCCCTAAAACTAAGTTGCCAATACAGAGGCCCGGGGAGCAAAGACCTAAGCTAATCATGCATGTAATTATATTCTAAGAGCTGATCGTTTGAACACCAATAAAGAGTTGAGACTAGTCATCTTGCCAATTTAATTAGAATCAGCATAAAAAGCATCATATGAAACCAACACTGATCAACTAGACTAGAGTCTACTCAAAAGCTAAATGGCAAATTTCCTCGCTCAAATCTCCACTTAACTTTCAAATGGCAAGTGAACTGAGCATACTGCTCGTGTTATGCAATTTGCGATGAGGTAAATATTAAATATCTCACCGCACCCAAACTGCATCGCTACACTACCTCGCAAAAAAAAAATTTTTACAAATTACCATAATTAGAATAAAAACACAGCAAAAAATAATTAAAAAAAGTAAACGTTTCAATTTGTATAGCGCATCATCGCGTACATGCCTCTAATGTGCTTTCTGTCGCTGACCAGAACCGCCGGCCGCACGACCACCGCGTGCAGCCTGAAGACACAGTCTAGCACAGCAACCCGGCCAGGTAGCCCCAGTCAGCTGTGCCAAGGTACCCACCTTCCGTAACCCATATAAATGAGTTACTACTTATTTAACCAACCCCGGAGAAATAGCAGGCTGAGTTGGCCTTGTTGGTTGACTGAGAGCGAACGTTTTACCCACAAAGTGGTCAATCGGCCATCCATCAGTCTAGCGCAGGATAGGGAAAGTTCACCGGCGAAGACCGACGTTCTAACCACTAAGCTACACCACCAAAAACTTATCTTCTAAAAAAATTTTCACTCATTTTTGTACTTAAATTAAACTGCGGGTGATTGGACCTTTTAGACATGTCTGACAAGACGTAACACCACCTTGTCGACTCATCACAGCTGTAGATCAACGTTCTCCATGACGCCAACACCAAAGCGTATGAAAAACTAAACACAATTTAATTTAAAAGTATAAAAATTACCAAAACAAACTGTCTCAGAAGATGAGTTTTTGGAATTTATTTATTCTGACTGTGGCAATTTTTGAATGGTACAAACAACTGGTGCCAGAAAACTGTCCAGTGTGTCATCATTTTAAGTAACATGTGAAGACTTGACATTCACTCACCAACAACGGAAACATGAAGGGTGGATAACGATGATTTAGCCTGTTGCAGACAGCGAATGATTGATTTAATCATGCCGGCTTCTGAGCATTGCATAGCATTCCAGCTCGACTCAAGGCAAAGCCGATGGATAGCATCAGCCACCAGTCTCTGCTGATCGACTAACAACAAGTCGACAAGCCAGTCAATTGCCAGGACCGCTGCGCCACTGTTACGCACCAGTCTAGTCCCGGCCCTACTGGACAATGCATCGCCCTCGTCCAAATCCTTTCCAGAATTCACCTCACTGTTCCCGTCGATCAACGCCTCCTCGGACTGCTTTGCATGATCAACTTCCACTATCTGCCAACATGCATGCAGATAATACTTGTTTACTATACAGCTTATACACGTGCCATGTAATGAATAAATAAATAAATTAGGCAGTCAAACTCATTACTACTTCGCAGTGCAGTAACACGTGAACACCCTTTCAATAACAGTGAACAAAGATAGATATCGCCAAATCATCTTTCAGATATCAGTTTTTACACAGTAAGTGGCAGGATCGTAATCACTTTGCCACTTTCTGCATAATGCCACAGAAAGCAAAGTTCACTTCGCCATACGTTATCAAATTTTCAGGTAACTGCAGTATTGACTTAGTTCTAGAGATAGATTGCCGAAGGCAAAAAATACAAAAAAAATGAAAAAGATAGGTACAGAAATGGAACCCATAAACTGTGAGCTGTAGCAAAGGGCCATAAACAACAAAAACTAGATATGTGTACATTCCACAACAGAACAGACCATTTCTAGAGCAGCATTGAGCAGATTATCTGAAGGTTGTCCAAGAGTCTTGAGCAATGACAATAGCCGATCATAACCAACTAACTCCACAAACTTGGCCTACAATTACAAACACTCGTCGAAAAGACAGACTTCACATTCAGTGACAAACTTAAGAAGCGGGTTAATCAGTTTCTCAAAAAATTCAAAGCACACTGAAACTTAAACATTTGGTAAAACCCTTCAAGTTTCATATGTTGGACGGATATTATCACCACATATATATGCAAACAAAAATAGAATACAAACTGTAAGTAAACAAAAGTGGGTGAGCAAAGTTTTACATCCTTACATCAACAACTTCTAGCTTACGATGTCATTGTTAGTTTTTGTAGTTCTACCTTTGACCTCATTTTTGGCCTCAGCCTTAAACAACCAGCCTTGGCCTTAATCGTGGCTTCGTCCTTCTGCCATGGCCTCATCCTCGACAGTTTGGCCTTATTTAACCTCACCGTTAACAGTAAAAAAACTTGAGTAATATCAGAACTAATGGTACAAATGACTGCAGAGATTGATACTGTATAGCACATATACCTTGCATAGAGATGAGTCCAAGAGAAGACTCGTAAGAACGTTGAGCACGTGCACAGCAAGCATCTGCTTATCAGAACTCGCAAAGCTCTTGGTCTAGAAACACACGCAGCATTTTAAAAGTTTACAAGATTTAAAGGATGTGGATTTTTGTGGACATCTCAAAGCTATGGAGCATCACCTGCCATATGGGATCACACGGTGTTACCTGCCACCCAACAGAGGTGAATGCACCCCAATAAACCCCAGCCAGATCGACCGGTACTCGATTTGGAGAGATAGAAGGCTGAGCTGAACTTGGTGTTGGTAATATACCAAAATGCTTTGCCTGCGTGCAGACAGTCATGCATCCAAGTACTGACCACTTCATAGCGACCCAACAAGGAGTTGAACCAATGACCTCTTGATTGCAAGTCCAATGTCCTACCATTACACTACCAACCCTGTTACTAAACTGCAGAGTGGTCCAAAAAACGGGGCCACTCCGTTATATAACTTGTAACTTCAGAAATACTGCTCAGATCTACACGAGTTTTCGTAAAAGTCAAAGTCGTTTCATTCTTAACAAGAAAACGTAATTTACTGAAACTTTTATGTATAAAAGTGGTGCCATCTAGCTGGTCATTATTTCAAATGATGCTCGGCTACATAACAGTGTGGCCCTATTTTTTAGACCATCTTGTACGTGCAATACCACCAACAGGTAAGCTGGTTGCTAGCAAAAACCAGCTCCATGCAGGAAATTAAAATATTGAGTGAGCAAGTGCGTAGTATCATAATGGCGCATCAGCACAAAATAGGCCATTAAGTGGCACAACTGATCAAAAGCAATTAAAAGCATTAAAAATAGTCACGGACACTGCACTACTTACAGCAAGGGACTTAAGAAATGCCATGAGATGCTGGCAGGCCGAACTGGCAACGAACGTTTCTTTCAGCAACGTTTTCCCGTCGCCGTAATTCAACATACTATGAACATTTACTGCACACAGCAAACAAACAGTCATCTCTGTTTAAAACAAGAAGCCCAGCTGTCGATAGGATAACCGACCGTACTGGTTGTCAGTGACCTTCAAGATCAATGCTTTCCACCTAATCTGACAACATGTATGCCACTTCCTATTAGTCAATAGTACTAACCTAAGCCATTTCCGAGATATGGGCAGTTTTTTATTGCAAAATGCACATTTTTTACTCTCATCCATTCAACCCCCAATTTGAAAATGTTCTCCATGCATTAGATGGCTGAAATTTTGCATGCCCCTGTTAAACACCCATGACTAATTATTCGTGTAAAAAGTTTTGCCCTATGCCCTACCTGTTAGCCACAGTATATGTTACAGACGGACAGAACGACAGACAGACAGACAACAACCATGAAAATAGCTCTACCATTACTTGAGTATGGTTGGCTAAAAATTAAAAGCTGTGTGATTAAAAACTCTTTGTGGGAAACCCATCACAAAGTTGCTGAGTATCACCTGCCATATGGGATCACAGTGTTACCTGCCACCAAACAAACCCCGCCTTAACACCATCCAGATGGCTTACCTGCCCTGGGGAATTGAAGTCTGAGTTGACCTTACGCATGTGCCTCATAAGCTTATTTAACAAGAAAAGCCCAGCTGATGCAAAGAAGAACGCACGACAGCGATGCAAGGGTGAAGGCCCGGTGCAAACAAAATCTAAGTTCACAACGATGTTTCATTTAGACTCGATGGTAAATGATGCCTAGCGCCATATCCAGTGCATGAATTCCAATATTGGCTGACACTGGGTACGATGTATTTACATAGAGTTGGCGCCACCGTCTCACGCGGATGCTGCCGTTTGAGTAGCCGAATGCAAGTATTTTGAAGACAGTATTCAAGTTTTATGCCCCAGTATGGAGAATTCCTTAAATGCAGGGGGGGGCGAAATTTCAACAAGTGAAAACTACGTTTAGTGCTAAAAGTTTCATACGCAAGCAGTCCCAGTCTATTTCTAGTGATTTTGGAGCAATTCGCTATTGAAATGTGTCTTTGAAGCCAAAATTGCCGAAAAATACATAAAACCCCTATTTTGGTGTTCAAGGTCATCCAAGGTCATCAAATTCAGTGGCAATCAAAAGCCAGTGTACAACTTCCTATTAGTGATTAATAGTAACCTAGGCCCTATCTCACACTGTTATTGAGATACAGTGAGTTATTGGCTAAAAAACTGCAAATTTTTCCCACTCTTCTCATTTAGCGCCCTTGTTCAGGGTGACCCCTTCGAACTTATGGTAAAGCTTTATGGTTCCTGAAACTAGAGTCTTCCGAGCAGCCAACGGTGAAGGTTTGGTGATCCTAGCTTGCACCATTTTTGACTGATCCACCAGAGTGAGAGTCGGACAGACATACAGACAGACAGACGGAGAGATGGACAGATGGACAGACAGAATTGTGATGGTTAAGATGCTTTCAGCAGCTGTCAACATCATAGTAATCGGTGCGGTAGTTATTAAGATATAACCAAAAAAATAATCCTGACCTTTTTTGCTCCCCATTTTTGCGTCACCTCCCAACGAAATCGATCTTCGATAATCGATCTCATATTTCTTCACTTAGTTTCCATAAAAACTATACATCACCAAATTCCCTATATATCGCACTAATAAATGCGATATTTAGTATTTCTCGCAATGCATTCTAATTCGCGTACTTTGACGAAATATACGATATTTTTTTCCGGAAAATTGCCACACCCCTTTTCGACCTACTTAGTCAAAATTCACATTTTTCACTAAGTCTGGATATGCGAATCTGGTACCGATGGAAAGCTTGTTCAATAAGGATTCTGGTGGTCCAAACCATTTTCAAATCCGTTCAGTAGGTTAGCTGAAAATTAGGGTGTTCACACTAAGTTAATATACAAATACCGATATCTCCAATCTCGATCGCGTTCGAGTTAGTTGCGTGGCGCCATCTTGCAAATAGAGTTACACTTACGCCTGGTGTCCGAGTCATGGTTTACCCATCTTTCTCCCCCTCGTTCGAGGGACCCTTTCTCCCAGCGGCATGAAATTTTGTCGCAAAATACTAGAAACGCTAGGCTATCATGTGGTGAAAACCAGGTTGTGACACCAAGACAGACAAACGGACGGACAGACTGACGGTCATAATTACCATAGCTAATACGCACTATAGCTAGCTATGCTGACTCTCGCGCATAAAAAAGATCAGATATATTTATAATACTCCCAGAAAAACCAACAGTGCAACAAACCAAGAACAGACGACAGGAATGAGACATCGACTTGACTATTACAAAGCTTGAGCAATGTCTGAAAGTAAGCTTCCGCAACTGTACCCAATTCCACCTGTCTCTGAAACATTCGGCACAAAATCACCATCACCATTCTCCCTAATGACTTCATGCACCGGGGTTAAAGTGAAGCAAATAATTATAGATTACATAGATGGCCTCTAAAAACTCCAGTGCAAAAACGTATATGCACCGTGAGCCATAAAAACGTGCCACTTTACTTTCGTCCATATCTTTGCCAATTATTGACCATTTTCAAAATTCTTTTACTGGCACACTCTGCAGACAATTTGCAATAATGTAATTATTATATATCCCACCACACCTTAAATGCGTTTCTACACTACCCTGTGAAATATAAATGTAAGCAAAAACTAATGATAATAACAAAAATTTAGATAAATGACAAAAAAAACGCTTCAGACTAACATTGCGATAAATGACTTGTATGATGCTAAACTCTGTTATACCCACACATTCTAGTGTCATACAGACCATTCACTGCAATGTTGGTCTGAAGTGTTTTTTTTTCAATTTTACCAAAACGTTTGTTGTTATTATCATTATGTATGCATATTTCATTGATATTTCACAAAGTAGTGTAGAGACGAATTGACGGTGTTGTGGGATCTATAATAATCGCATTATTGCAAATTGTCTGCAGAGTGTGCCAGTGATAGAATTTTGAAAATCGGTCAACAATTAGCGAAGATATGGACAAAAGTAAAGTGGCACATTTTTTGGGCCCACACTGTAAAGATGCATACAGAATGACGGAAATAAAATTAATTGAACTAAACTTATCTGAACTGAATTAAGGTGAACCCTAGCTATTGTGGGCCATCACCAAATTATAAACATAAGCATTCCCATTAAGGTAACCCATACTCAATACAAGCATAGGGGCCAGAGGTGATCCCGGTCTCTAGGCAGTCAGCCCGCAGGTGACATAGTCATAAACCCGTTGGTAGGCTGCCAGTACTTTCCCATCAGGCCTACGGTTACCTTCCCAGCCACACAGTGTCACCACCCTTTGACTGGTACCAAATTATACTGCTTGGTGACACTCCAGTATGAAAGGCGCGTTCAGCATCTTCCACTGGTAATGTACCAATAATCCTAAGGTTCAACAATCCAAGATTCGATTTCGATAACCTGATGCCAACTGTCATGTAATGGGGTGGTCGCCAAGTGGTGGCCTACGGTAAAAGTTAAAGACAGCAACAGAGTAGGGTTAAGTTTAAGGTTACAAAAAAGGCAAAATGGAACCCACGAATCATCAAACCCTTGGATTACTGAACTTTTTAATGGCCTCAACCTTAATGCAAAAATTATTATCTATTATCTTTCTATTGGGATTCACCTGTTCCGGCTGCAGACAGTAGACAATGTGGACAAGCCTGGTCAGGCAGGCCAAAACCAGCTGTTTGACGGACATTGCTGACATCACAGAGTTGTGAGAATCATAAAGGTTTATTATCACTGGAGCTGCATTAGTCTGCAGAGTTTGCAGCAGCACATCCACCGTAGCCGGACTTATCACTCGCAGTGCATTCTCCTATATAACATTACACACAACTACAGATATGGTGATTTCGCTGCAAATTTGCCACCAAAAATTGCTAGAAACTAAATTTGTACTTATTGCGACACAAGAACACGCCAGCTGGATGTTCCCCAGTTGCACTTCACAACTGTCGGTGACCGAGCCTTCGCTGTCGCTGGTGCTCGGCTATGGAACAGTTGTGACATTGTTGCGTCCAACACAATGTCACAGTTCCGCCATGAACTGAAAACATTTCTGTTTAGACAGTCCTATTCTTCTCTACTTTTGTCGTGATTTGCACTTTTATCTGTGGTCTTAGCAGTTTTTACTGAGGCCACATTAAAAATCTGTAATGTAAAGTAATGTACCAGTAATGCAATATGAAAATCTTTAATAAATGAAAAATCAAAATAATCACTGCATGTGTGTTTGATGCTTTCATAAGTGAACTATCATAGGCTTTCCATAACTTTTTCATACATTTCTTGCAACTTCCTTGTACAATGTTTTGCAAATCACATTTTTTTCCGTAAACCTTCTGTATGCTGGATTTCTTCATAACATTCTCCTAAATTCATTTTACGTTTTGTTTTGTAAATTAGGCCCTTGGCCCTACCAGCCCTTGCTCCGATCTGCTAAATACCGATCACAGAATATTAGCACAGTGTTCTAACAATATAAACAAAAATTAACAACCTGAGATCCGGAGAGAACAGCAGCAAACATGTGAATCAACCTCTGCTGAGTGTCAGCATCCAAGACGGCTCGTTGGAAACATTCTACAGACATACAACCCGGCTCAGCTTCACTAGAGCACAAATGCCATGGCTGCTGCTGCCATAGCAGCATGGACTACTCACTACAAGTCTACCACACTAACAGACTAAAGGTTCAGTGGTGAACGGACAAAACAACCAATGGGCAAGCAGAGTGAGCCCACTGGTCATTGGTTGATGCGTACGTGCACGTAGTCATGCAGACCACCGAAGCTGTTAGATGGAGCCTACTGTAATGCATTACTGCTGCCCATTGGTCAATCCATCAAAAACTGAATTATGCCAGTTCAGTTATGTCAATCTGTATATGCCTTAATAGTAACAGTAATGGCGAAGAACAAAGTTTATGGTGCTGTCGTCATGCCACTGCCACTGCGATAGTTCACCCGATTCATTTGATAATTCTAGCATGAGCGCTGGGTGACCACCGACCTTTGGACCAAACCAATCAGCTTCACCCACAAATCTGCCTAACCTGACAGCTACCGTACTGCTTTCATTTATTACTACTCAGCCCAAAAGCAAATACTTATTTTACCATCCAACAAAAGGTAGAAGGCCAAGTCAACCTAGCCGGCTAGTTTCATATTGAGCAGGGCCACTTCCCGGGAATTCCCGAGAATTCAGCTTTCTCCAAATTCCCATGGAAATTCCCGGAAAGTTTGCAAAAATACAAATTTTTGTATTTTTCACAATTTTTCATCCAGGAAACGGTGTCAGTTATCATTTTCAGGTGCAGAAATGTACTGTTTTCTGCTAGCAATATACTGTATCTTGATACATAATAATATTGATGAATATTAGCTTTTCTGTAAATACTTTAGTGCACGGCCATATCGAATATTCGAGTACTCGATTAATTGAATCCGACAATTTTACTCTTCTTCAGTAGATGGTCAAACTTCAACTTGTTTAAGACTCCTACTCGGGTCATTCTAAGAAAGTCTAAAAAAATTGGCTGGAAAAACAAGACACATACATGCAATCATGTGTTTAACTCTCTTCAAAAACTTTCTATTACTGTAATAGGTGCAATAATTGCAATAATTTTGTTTAAACTGGGAATTTTCGAAAAAAAATTACACAAAACAGGGCAGTTTTTTAATTTTAACAAGGGAATATCAAGTGGCTAGGCTATGATCGGTCGAGTTCAATTGCTGCAAAATAATGTAAAAGAAATAATTTTATAGTAATATAGCACTGCTTTTACTACTGTAATAGATGTCATAATTAAAAACTATAAAAAAGGAAAATTTCGGGAATTTTTTTCACAAAACGGGGGAATTTTTCACTACAAAACGGGAATTCCTGGTGGCCCTGATATTGAGACGATTTACCTGCTTGAAGACAGTCACCCATCCAAGTACTAACCAGGCTTAAAGCTCCCCTAGCGGCTCAGATAAGTGCCTCAGATTTGGCCACTGGCTGACACTGTGCACTCTAAATATTCTATTTACTTACTTACTTACTTACTGACACCACCAAGCGACACAACAAAATGGCAGAGATAACATACAGACCATAGAAGAAAGGCACAAGTTGAACGTGAACCAATGGAGGCTTGTATCTTTCCCGGTCTTTCTCTACTAGAGTCCTGAAACACAAGTGTCGGTAAAACACACTCTACAGCCATCTGATGAAAAAGATCAGGGACAGCAAAAAATCGCGGCAAAAAATTGTAAAAAAAACATGGCAAACTTTTCTAAAAATCTTGAAAATCATGGCAGAGACACAGCATTGAATCACGAGCTTACAACCTCTCCATCATAAGTCCAACACCCTTACATTACGTCGCCAAGCTCTACGTAAACACACATTACTCAATGCTCAATATCCAGCAACCTCGATTCAACCTGATCAGTTCCAGATTAGAGATCTTGCACTTCTACAGATAAAAAATTCCCGAACTTCTCCAGCACTGTCAAAATGTTTTCCAGGACCATCTCAAAACCCACCAATGTTTAGATAAAAATACAAACAGCAGAAGTTGGAAGGCATTTCTTCTGGTGTCATCAAGCAATCTGTGGGAGCATTGTCAGCTCCGCTATTAAGTCTGGGAAGCCCTGGCCAAAATCAAATTTGATGCATTTTAAACCTCACAAAACAATCTAATGGGAAGATACACCAACATTTTCTGTCAATTGTCCAGAAGTTTACAGGACTTTACTGGCATCAAAATCCTGAGATCATGAGATCACAACAGACAGACCACAAGAAATTAAAAAAATAAATTTATATAGCTAATTAATTACTGGTTTAAGGTGTGAGTTAATTCAAAGAAAGTGGAAAATAGCTGACAACGTACTTCTGCAGTGACAGCCTCCACAATGACAATGGATCATAAAGGCACTCGAGGTAATGACATGTGAACTTCAGATACGAAGCCAACGGCACAATGTTATCCGTGTTTTCGGCATTAAACTGCAAACAAGAACAAAAACAGATTAATTGCAATAATAAATTTTCACGTGTTACCACTTATGTCAAGCAAGTAATGTGAAACACAAGAGAGAATGCGAATGCGACTGCAAGTTTTACTATGACATGTCATGTCATGTTGCCGTGCCGTCGTCGACGACCTTGGCGAACACACGCTGCCAGAGCAGCCTGTCCTCTGAAGCCCTGATGAGCTCAGTTGGGCTGACATTGTCCTTCCATGATTCTCCTAAGTTGTCCAGATACTTCAGTCTCTGACGCCTCTTTGCTTTCCTCTCATCTATCCTTCCCGTCATCACCAATTTCTCTAGACTATGTCTTCTCAACACGTGTCCCATGAAAGCAAGCTGCCGTTGATGTATTTTTTCATTAGTGTGCCATCAACCTGTGTCCTTCATCACTTCTGAAATTGTCCAAGTTTCACACCCGTAAAACAGAACCGACCACAGATAAAAAAAAGTTCCATTACATTCACCTTATTGATGACAGTTTCTGCCATGGTGATAACACTGGCTAGATTCTCATCTGAAGATACAGCAGAAACGATCTCCACATCTCTACAGACACAATTAATTATAAACAATTTACATACAGCCAGCATAACAGCTAGAAAAATGGCTTCAAAAACCTAGGTTTTTAAGTTTAAAATCTTTGTAAAGCAGTTTTACCGCTAATGTTATTAATTTACTTTTTTACTGCAAGATTTCCCAGATCCCTGGGTTGATCGCCACAATACTTTGCCACATGATTGAGAGTACACTGAGTTTTATAAATTAGGTCCAAAAATTTTGGGGCCCTCCCCCAAAAAATCTGGGAAGCCAAAAAATTAAACTAGCAGTTTGGCTGTAAGTTTTCCAGTTCAAAACATTCACCAAGCATCATATTAAATCGACCTGCTGAGAACAATAAGTAACTGAAGCAGGCATTCAGCATGACTGAGCACGTCAGGGTCCAGCATCCAAACCAATCGCTCGCAGGTGGTTCTCAGCTGATGTGACACCTCCCGCAGCAAATCACCCGGCACCACGCCGAAGCACGGACCATCCTCTTGTAACCTGCAACACACTATCTCAGGTCAACTCAGCTTCCTACCTAAAATGGGATGGGGTAAAGGCCTAAAGTGGCTGATTGGGGCAGGCTTTGTATGTCCGTCGCAGGTCACAGGGCACAATGCCGAAGCATGAACCATCCTCCTGTAACCTACAACATAGAATCTCACTTCAAGTCAGCCCCCTGCACTCAGCAGGATGGGAAATGAGTAGCAGCTTACGGGCTATGAGTTGAAAATCTACAGCAGTGTGGCTGATAGGGGTTGTGGTATGTCTGCTGCAGGTCACTGCGTCCTACACAGAAGCATAGACCATCTTCCTGCAACCTGCAATTTACAGAATCTCAGGTCAACTCAGCCTACTACCCTCAGCAGAATCTAACATCCAAACCAACAAGTTATAATGCTGCTGTATGTTCTGTTTTTCTAACAAATAAGTTGGCATATGTAAAAAAGTAGCTATACAATTTGAAAGCAACAGCAATCAGTAATCATACCCTCAAAAAGTCTGAAAACAGTTGTACACACAAATTCACAAAACCAGTAGTGAGAAAAATTTTGGATAATCAAAATGTCAACAACTGCAAATGACACATAATGAGAATACCAGGTAATCCCTATCACCAAACTCTATTTCCTTCACAGTATCATGTATATTATTTTTGTACTGATACAACATTTTAAATACCTCTTAATGCTGACATAAAGCATATTATGAAGAGCAAAACTGATGCAATAAAACAGATACTAGAGAAACAAGTCACTCACCTCTGAAAAGCAAGTCTAGAAAAATCTATGTCAACAAATTCTGAGTATGTGTTCAAGAAAGCTGATAAAAATTCTCGGAATGATTCACCATTGTGCTGAAACAAATGACAAAATACACAAAAAACATCAATCAATGCACAATATAACACTGAATAAAATGCATACTCATTATCCCTTAACCCCTATTCTTAACAGTAACTTATAAAGTCACTTACTTACGTTTTTGCATGCGGTAATTAATAATTAAGGAAAAGAGAATGGAATGCCATGCAATACATTTTATAATTATTAAATTGAACTAGGGTGTTATCATAACACTGACAGTGAAGACTTTGTGATCCTAGCTTGCATCTGGTTGACACAATGTTAAGGTGTGACGAATACACAAACACACACACGAATAAACAGACAGATGCTTCTGGGCTGACAGTGGCTTCTATTTCTCTACTGGGAGGGTGCAGCTTGCACCCAGTGAAAAATAAGGAAAAAATTTTGATCTACACCCTTAACAAAACTCCCCTTATTTTCACAGTGAAAAATGGGGGAAGTTTTGTTGAGGATGTAGATCAAAACTCCCCCTATTATTCACTGGGCAATCTACACCCTTAACAAGAAGTCCAAAGAGGGAGGGGGAGTGTTGAGCCAAGAAGTGGGGGGGACTACAGACTGAAAGTGGGGAAGGGAACTGCGCCCAATTTTGACTCTAGATTTGGGGGGATAGAAGCCAGTGGGTGCTAATGCCCTGTAAAACTGTCACCGCTTGTCATCCATACCAAATTTGACACAGTGAAATGTCAAATTATCAATTAGTGAATAAAGTAAAGTTTCACTGTTGCAAAAAATTCAGTCTTGACTTTAGTCTTACACTAAACTCTGGTCTTAGCCCAAAGTCTCGGCGAAAGTTGACCCCGCCCACTTTAGTCATACCGTAGCAGAGCCATGTTTCATCCACAGTTGATAGAGATGCCGACCCGCGGCGCTCGATTCATCTTGTGGAGTTATAGCTGCCATGGCAAACTATGTCCAGCCGCGCTCAGCATCCATTCGCTAGTATAACACTCGACTATCATGCGATCAGGCTATAAAATTGCTGAATTAACTCAATATTTTCTTGTTGTTACGGCAATATTTACTAACAACTCGACACACACCTTGATTACTAGGTAAAGTAAGTAAATTTATAAGCTTGAACTCGCAGTGACTATACACACGGCCGGCCGTATGTATGGACAAACAAGGCATGTGCACACGCCAATGAAAAGGTTCACAAAAAATAAATCACATTTCACGACTCAAGAGGTGATGTCTGAAAAGTCATATCAGAGCACAAATGCAATCACTGAAGCCAGAATTGGTTTAGTCTCTAGTTTTTCAACTTAAAAGTTATTTAAAACACACAAAACAACTGAGACAAACATAAGTTTATTTGCAAAACAATCATACAAGCATGCACAACCAAAAGAGCAACTGCCCATCAAAAATGGTGCCAAAATCGAATTACATTTATATAGTATCAGCCTATGTTTCAATCAGCTGGACTCGCAGACTGGAACTCAGTGGTGAAACTAGCAACCATGCAAAGCATTTTGCTTACTTAGAGTAGGATAACAGGTATAAATGTTTATAACACAAGAAGCCCAGTTGTCGCTAAGGTAGCCAAACCATATCACCAATATTCAAAAACCAGCGTCCGATTTCCGGTCGCGGAACGAAAGCGATTTCCCAGAGTGACTGCAGTTCGGGCCCATACATGGTATGGCGACGCAGCTGTATCAAACGCTACAATCGGTCGGCCAAGAATTGTGAGGCAATATTGCAAAACTTCTATGCCCGAATTCTAAAAACTACCCTAACCGCGCCTAAGTTACAATACTTGTGTGACAGACGGCCACAAACACACGTATCAAGCCAAAAATTCTGTGGCACAAACACGGAGGCCGCCCTTAGATCGCAGAGTAAGTGTACGCGTACGTTGTTGCCGTTATATGCACACGGCCGGCCGTGTGCATAACACCAGTCGCTTGAACTTGAGTTGAACCCTACACTGCGAATGTGGGATGCACGCAAAGTCGCACACAGAAATACGTCGTGCGTGACAAGTGAAAAGCCAGCTTAAACGGCACGCTGTGAGAAACTAAAATCTGTTGCAAAAATAAACTTCACAAACTTAACGACTGTTTCAAAATGCTTCATTGCTTTCTCTGACCACATCCAGACACAGTCAAACGATAACGGTGTTTCACGGCAAGCACTGCCAAATCATGTAAACTATATGCCCTGTTTATTCACTTTAGTCGTCAAATAACAAGGTCCTCGATGTTGATTTGTTGTTGATGAATCTGATGAGCTCGAAAGTCGAGACTCGAGTCGATACTTTATTGAATGGAAATTTCATCATCATCATCATCGACAACCGTGGGCTCAATGCCCGTTGGTGTCTGACGCCATTCTTACTATCGCTGCCCACCGCTGCCTATCTAGGGCAGCGTGGCTTAACTCCTGCAGGGTTGTCCCACA
>Ga0209367_1000220_pt1 | contig 48290 bp, 25 predicted proteins | sample WorMetLIZISLAND2_FD_187412 | JGI IMG/M metagenome (GOLD analysis project Ga0209367, IMG submission 187412) | Marine gutless worms symbiont microbial communities from Max Planck institute for Marine Microbiology, Germany - Olavius geniculatus... ... | reverse complement strand
TAGTAATGCATCCTTAATTCCACATTCAAGTAGCTTGCACGCAATACACGTAAGAGAAATTGGGCGGTAATTAGCTGGATCACTAGGGGATCCCTTCTTAAATACCGGAGTAACTACTGCAGTACGCAGATTTACCTTTTCATTAGCCCACACACTTAGCCCATGATTTAATTTTGTTACAGCAATTATTTGCAACTCAATTCGCGGTTTTTATAGCGCAACAGCATGGCAAATCACGTCACGTTTGTACAGCAGCGACGTAATGGTGTCAATTTCCTTGTTTGGCTGAAACTTTTGGTATTATCGACCATCCTTGCCACAGAACAAAATGTTCATCATATCGTCTAAACAGTAACACTGTGTATTGTAGTCGACGGTGCGTGGTCTTCCTGGAGTAATTGGGCTGACTGTTCTCTGACCTGCGGCAATGGTGTTCAAATACGAATTCGAACGTGTACGAATCCTGCGTCTGAGCACAACGGAGCTCCGTGTCCAGGAAATAGCACATCTGTCAGATCCTGCTTCACACAATGTCCAGGTATGGCAGGTGACGCTGCGTAGCTCAGTGATGGGCTTCCTGTTAAGAGCTATACAGTATACACCACCTTTACCTTTTACTTTTTACCTTTTTTAACTGTCGGTTAATTATCGTTTGCTGTAAAGGCCTAATCTTGTTCTAACACGGATGAGCTGACGAATTCAAAGTCTGAGTGAGATAGCCAAGAGTTACCTGGAGCCACCACTGCATGCGTTCAAAGAAAATGCGTATGAAGATGTTAAGTGTCATCAGTGATTCAGAAATTTGTTTATTCATACGAGGTCTTATTATCTCTGCATATAGAGAGCGACGTAATTGAACTAAACTGAACAGAACAGAACTGACATGGTTCAGTTTCTGACGAACTGACCAATAAACAAGCAGTAATGCTTCACATTAAGCACCGTCCAACGGCGTCGGCGACTACGTGACTACGCGCACATACGCGTCAACCAATGACCAATGGGCGGTCAGTTCGTCAAAAACTAAACCGTGCCAGTTCAGTTCAGTTACGTCGCTCTGTACATATACGCGCCTATACGTTTTGTTACAAAACAGAAAACATCGCATATAGGGAGACGGCTTTGTACAAGCGACAAGACGCAATTCAGTTTTGCATATACAACGTAAAATGTTTTCCCACTTTCCAAATATGTTTAAAGTCATCGCATGCACGTAAGTAGGCAAAGTCAATCCGGTATGAATTAGAGTCCAGTGCACGAGTGTTTTGAGGCGTGGTTGTAGTGCACGGCGGCTGGTCGGCCTGGCAGAGCTGGCAGGACTGCAACGCCACCTGCGACACTGGCTGGAGAGTTCGCAAGCGCTACTGCAACAACCCGCGTCCCGCCTATAATGGACAAGATTGTGGCAAGAACAACAGCGAATACAAAACCTGCGTCATCGACTGCAGCGGTAGGTTATCGCTTTCTACTTGGTACTCATGGATTGCTTTTGCTTTTTACCACACTGTAGATTCACGTTCTTGAACCATTGCGCGATGTTGAGGAAATTTGATCTTTAATTTTCCTTATGTTGGGTTCTAAATGGCAGTTCAGTGGAGGGTTTCTGTGTGTCCCTCAGTGTGTCAGTTTTACATGTTTGCAACCTCTGTGCAATAGTTAACAGTGGCGTCGTGACCAGGGAAGGAAGCAGAGGTATCTACTAGGTATCTTGCTACCTACCCGCCTCCCCCAAAATTTCGAGTTGTCGAAAAATTTTCGTCCAACACAGCAAAATTTGGGGCTGATAATAACCCCCATTGTGGGAAAATTTACAGCCAAAAAATTTGAGCACCCATTATCTCCTCTGTCGGACACCTATACAGTGTCTGTCGAAACACTGCAACTTCCTCCACCGCCAAATTTTTAACCCACGACGCTGCTAGTCAAGTTAGTTAAGTTTCAATTAGGCTGCTCCCAACAGGACCTAAATTATGCGTATACTGTGGCTAATAAAATTATATTATTGTAGACAACTGTTCATTGCAAGATGTCGCCTGTATTGTATTATGTGAATGTGTACGTTTGCGTATAGGTCGATATGACACAAGAAACATGGAGTTGCCGGCGTTGGAAGCGCCCGGAGCGGCTGGTATAGGATACGTCGGCCTTGCCATCTGCTGCGTGCTGATTGCTGCAATTATGATGCTCGACTGCGTAGGCATTCACAAGCATCTTGTGTTCCTGCGCAAAAACGTCCACTTCGGTTGGAACAGGTTTCTCGGCCTCTACTACAAAAAACAACCACCCGAGGAAGAGGAGGAAACCCCCGAAACTAGCAGCGATGTAGGCCTGGTCGAGTCCACTTAGTACGAGCCGAGTCCAACGGCTTCGAGTCATGACAGTTAAGAGTCCCAAGCCCAATGAGCTTGACGAGACAGAATGTTCGTAAAATTCCGTATTCGCAATCGGAGCATGTTGCGTGAAACAAGTTAACAACAACACAACTGAACGTTAGAAACTAATCAAGACCATGAGTATTAGACCTAAAATGCATTTGAATAAGAAAATGTGATATTAATTCTACGCAATGGCTGTGCTGTAATTTCGAGACACGGATGAATGCAACCCCCTGCCCTCAAGACAGAGTAATACCCCTCTTCTAAGACAACACTTTTCTATTACTGTCAAAATTCCCAATTCCAAACTCAACTGTGCAAAACTGCATACATCCAGATCTGCTAGATCACCCTCATTGAGCTGGTGAGTGGTGACACCCACAATTTTACTTCTTCACCTGTGCAAAATTATTAAAACCTGCAGACGATGAATGTCTCCCACTTTAGTCTCAATTTAAATTGGCTGTTTAAACTGAAATGAATTCGTTCAGTCGATTTTCAGGAAATGAATTAAAACTGTTGCCACCAAAAATCAAAAATGCACAAAATTCGATTCCCCCTAGCCACATTTACAGGGTCCTTAATATTTACATGTTAACAGATAATATAGCTGCTATGTCAGTCCAATTGAAATGCATTGCACCGGATAGTTATAAGATAAAATCACTTTACGTCATCTCAGTCCATTTAACGTCTGCGCACAATGGTTCTGGAACTTGCGGCGATGAAATGTTTTTTCACCAACCAACTTACAGTATTTATTTATTTATACAGTTAACGCACATGTTATTTCATTCACTGTGACAGAGAGGAATTGCAGATGTGGCCTCTAGTTTTTAGGTAAACAAATAACCAATGGGCTTATAAGAAAACATTTAATCACACTGGTTCATATATGCACAAATGAACTTTGAAAATTTGCATCATCATGATATTGTACGAAACAGCAAAAACTAAAGGTTAAAAGCTACGACCTTTGGATCAAAGCATCAGCTAGCATCAATGCACAATTCAATGCAACAACAATGCAATAATACAGTGAAAAAATACAAAATGAGTAGCAGTGGCGAAAGTGGCCTAGATGCCTCACAACTTTGAAGCGCTGTACCCCTTCAAGCACAGGCGTCGGACTTAATGCTAAGCATGTTCAACCAAAAACGGCCCCTACAAAAAGAGGACCCCACAGGCCAAGAAATGCACGACAGCGGACAGCACAACATTTTCTAGCACGTGGGGCCTTTCTATGGCGTGCTGCTGCTACATTAAGTTCCTTTGGTGCTGCACAACGTTATCTGGCCTGTACGCAAAAAGGCCTCCGCTTTCAGAAAGCCAAACCTCAAATCAGACAGGCCTAATGTGAGGGTCCGATATTTTTACGGAACAGCACCAAACTGCATTTAAATCCAGCCCTGCCTTTCACCACTGACGAGTATAGCCTTACACATTAAGTGAAATGCTGCCTTTGAGAACGTTCAGTTACAAGAATGTACATATAGTTCATTACACAGTCAGCCTAGGCTATGCGGCACTTAATTCATCCGATACGTGCGGTAGTCAATCTCCTGTCGGAAGACTCCAGTGAACACGAAGTCAACATTGTAAATACCTGCAACAGCACCGTACAACATTATTACACTAATATGACTGACTCTACCTATCAGCTGTTTCTACTGGGTGGCACTTAAGAAAAAATATAGGTTCGAGGCCAGCATTTTCAAAGCAACAGCCAAAGCCAGTGGTCCTCAAGGAAAAGACCAATATGCGGGGGCCAGCTAACCGGTGCATTAGCCAAGGCCACCAAGTAAGCTAGTTAGCAAAGCAAGTATGATGATTTTAATTTTATACTGCGCATCAAAAGGAAGCTTAATCTCAGCTCAAACCATAGCGAACCAGAAAACTACTCAAACAAACATCGTGTCAAAGTTTCAGTGAATATATTATAAAAATAACAAAAACTCATCGCACAGAGCACATTTATTACAAATGACTAGAAGCTAAGGCGTCGAGGAGAAGGCCAGACCTTTTCGAAGCTAAAGCATAGGCCACGATTTTTTTGTCCTCAAGGACCACAGCCCTGTAAGAAAGTGGAAAAAAGCATGTATTGCATAAATGGAGCAATTAGACAGTTATGGAAACAATTGCCCTGATCACTGAACACTTGAACACAGCGTTCAACATGACCACACTTCAATGCAGTGATCGAAATTAATCATTTCCACAACTCTCCGATTACTCAATCTACATTAACCATGTTATGTTCTGCTATTTTATGCACTACCCTACAGTGTATAGACACGGCAAGTCAAAAAACAACATCAAATTCCTATCCGTATCTTCATCACATTTGTGTTTGTATAGTAACATTAGCCAATATTTACACTAAATTATCGATAGCATTTTAAAGAACACATCTACAGGATAATATTTGTAGTTTTCACTTTGTTAAACATAAAATGACAAGAACCTTGGCCCACAAACTATTCCTATGCATTATATAACATACTACCGAATACAGCTTGGGCTCACTATAAGTCACTTACCGACGTCTTTTGCAATAGCACCGCAAAGATACAGATCTTCTTCACAGCTGATGACAATTACAGATGACTTGTTCTAAAATATAACACAAAAGCCACAAAAGTTAATAACTAAAAAATCTACAACATGCCCTAACTGAAGTAACACTCAAACTAAATTAATGTTTTTCTACCAACTGTTTAAAAAAGCCACATTTTAACAGATTATTTTTTGGAAACGCTGTAACCCACAACTGCTCGTGGCTACTAGTATGCAAGTAAGTAAAAGAAATGATTAAAGTTTCCAAGGCAACATAAGCATCACAGCACAGGCAATGTACAGCCAATAAGGGATTCGATACATGGTTTGATACAAGATGCGGAACAAATGATTTTTCAGAATAAGCTATGTTGTTGGTTGCCTATAGTTCTCAGCACTGCCAGCACAGAATAGTCGTGGTCCTTGCAGATTTTACCTAGGCCACGTTAAAAATCCATAATTTAATGTAATGCAATAGCAATTTATACTGCAACATAAAAACCAAGTGACAAGCTGAGTGGCTAAACAAGTCTGCATCCAATTTACAGAAGGTGAAAAACAAGAAAAGCTCTAACAAAATATAAAAGTACTGTCAATGTGCAAATTTAAAAAAAAATGATTGCAAATCATTTACCTCAGAATTCAGCTGGTGTAAGCTTTCGATGACACGACCGCCATTTACAATGACTAGAGTGACTAGAAGTGACTTGCTCAGCTGGATGCCAGGCGTGAAATAAAATACCAAATCCTGCAAAAAATAACATCACGTTATTCACAAATGTTTCTTTATTTCACTGTCACTCCAAGTACTACATTTATGCATTTAGAAAGAGGGGAAGCAAAATTGAAACCCAGTGGATTGAAATCCCTAACTTGACCAGTGAAAAATTTCTAACAGTCGATTACATCTGGAAAAGTGAGTGAGTGCGTAGGGTTCAACATCCCACCCGACAGTATAGGTCATTTCAAGGATGGCCTTTCCAGGCGGAATGCACACAAACACATAATAATGGAACAGTAAGTTTAACCTTTACAGAAAACCCTAATATGAAACATAAAACACAAAAACAACTTAAACCTAACAATGTAAGAGCTTGCTGTTATGATTTTGCATATTTAACAGTTACGGCAGTTCTATTAATCTTCCCTTTTATCCTCCAGACAGTCATCAATCTCATAATGCCGTCTATTGGAGGACAGGGGGGAGAGGGTCAAAGGGAACATACGTCTGGAAGATAAAGCCCAAAGCCATATTCTGTGCAAACCCATCCACAAAGGCTTCTCAACAAATGAAAGAAATGTAGCAAAACTGAGGATGAATTCTGCAATATATTTGACTAGTTCAGTTATGCAGAGAAGACTGTAGACACTATGAAATTCTGACACTCACTTTGAACAGATGTTTCTTGTGGGCTCGGCACAAAGACTCCTTCAGTCGAAAACCATGCACTTCCTCCATCCTTTCATCAACCAACTCGAACTGATTTTCGTCTAGCAAACGAAATAGTTAAAAAAACCAATATTAGTACACAGCGGAATAACACTGTTGGATAACAAGCCACAGCAAACAAATGGCAATACTGATGATATCATCTGGTTGAGAAAAAAATGGGTTTTAACAAACATTTTCAACAGTCCACATCAAAGCTGTTGTTATTATAATATCTATCATCACTTTCGGCATTCAGAACATCCACCTACTGCCACAATGCAAGATTCATACCAATCTCTAAGAACAGTTCCTTCTTGATTTCGGTGGTTTCTACATTCATGCTTAGACAACACTAAACAAACTGTCTGTGGTATTTTCTTATAAATAATCAAACCGAAAAATTCTACCAGAAAAATTTTACCAATAAACTTTTTAAAATGCACATTTAACTCGATGTGGTTAGCAATCAACTTCACAACAGAAATCTGGACTAAGTTCTTTGCTGCTCGTAACTCAAAACCTACACTAAATAGCAAAAGTCTGGGCCCTAAAAAAATTAACATTATGTCCCCTAGTTTGAGAATCACTAGTCATTTGCCAGCTCCCACTGTAAATGGTTGAAGAAAGAGACTCTGAAAATGAAAGAACTTCTAACTATGACCTTGACCTTGGATCAAAACACATAAAATAATGTTGTGTAGCACTAACTGGCATCTACTTTCATACCAAATTTCATTTAAATCAGATAACGCAGAAAAACGTTCTGTGGATGGACATACATACACCCAGATGCCGGACCAGCTTTATTAAGTTGACTCAGTTATGGAAAACTAAAAGGGCAGTATTGTGGGCTAACGGACAATTAATGGGACACACATGACTGCACAATTATCATACGACAAACCAGTTTAACAATAACAGTAACAATCTATTACCGAGAAACTGATTGGCAATGCTGCTTTGTTTGATCCAGTCGCTTGTTAGCACATGTTGCACGATGGCGAGCGCAGTCAGGAACTTGACGGTTCTCAGAAGTGACTTCGCGACAAGATGGGTAGTGCCCGGGACAGCAGATAGCACCACACGCCCTCCAAGCCGGACCACCTCCTGTTGTACACCACAGAACAATGATTTTATTGTCACCACGTACGCAGAGCTCAGAAACTGCTTCAGTGCTGAATGTCTTCCATAGCTGTACTAAATGTTTACCAACATTTTTCAATTTTTTTTAAAAATGGAAAAAAACGCGTTTACCAACATTTTAGAAATATTTATTCAACGTTTTTATCATTAAACAACACCGAAAGGTCATTGTGAAAATAAAGCTATTTCTTAAGCAATTGAAGAGAGCAGGTGTACCACCACACCAATTACTACATTTTTACACGGGAGCAATCCACCCAACTCTAGAGTACATGCCTCCCCAGTTTGGCACTACTCTATCACTCGCGTGCAAACTGAGCAGCTGGAATCAATACAAAAGAGAACAGTACGTTATCATTTTCACCTTTACCCGTGGCATGTCATATCCTAATTTGTTATTTGTCGCTAACATAAACTCACTAAAAGACAGGTGAGATCAATATTCCAGATCTTTCTTCCAAAAAATGTGCAATCCGGCTTCACGTCTCCATCACCTCCTCCCACCCCTCGCGACACTTCTGTAACTTCGAGGCTACGTTCTACTACACCTCTCTCGCCGAACCTCACGAACAAAAAAGTTTCAATCATTTGTAAATTTTGCCCTCAATAAATACCAATCACCTATATAATCCCACCTACAGTTCTAGTTGTATCTTTGTTTTGTTTTTTTTAGTATGGACTATTATTGTTGCCATTTGCACTTATGTACTCACGGACTGTTATTTTGCATTTATGGACTGTTTTTAAAATTTTTTTTCACTGTTTGCACTGCACCGTTATTTAGCTATTCGGCTATCTTAATAGCCACAAGTGAGCAAATAAACTTACTGTCATTGTTGTCACTGTCAAATCAAAAATATATATTACAAAAATCAAAATGCTACGGCACTGCTGCTGATGAAGTAACAAAATGTTTCGTGTTCAAAACAGCACCATAATAGCCTACTGCTACAACTTAGTAATTTTACTTATGTCAAATGTCCATACATCAGATCAACTAAAACGAAGATAACATACCAGTATCTTTGTCACATTTACAAACGTTATTAGTTTATCTGTAAAGCTTTTGCAACTATGTTATCTTCTTCAAAATCATTCGTTTTTCAGCTTAATCAGTATTTAGCTGTCATTCCATTACTCAGTGAGCAGCAAACAGTAAACAAGTATGACAACATTATACCTTGGACAGTAAGGCAGTACTGACTTTGTCGAAACCAGTAAAAAGCACAACCGGCATCTCATTGCTTTGGCTCGACAACCTGATTTAACACGCAAAGTACGCACATACATGTACTGATTAAAGTGTAAACGCAGAGGCCCAAGAACTCAATGTAGTTGGGTGAGGTGGCCAAAACTATAGACATTTGCATCAAGTTTCTTCTTAATGTCACGTGCCAAAAATTATTGAAATTGACCAATGTTTGACAAAGCTATTGAAAAAATAAAAATGACACATTTTTATGGACTGCTGTGTCGAGGGTAATACTGTTTTTGCATAGTTCAATTGCTAGCGGCAATGACAAAGAATGTTTAACTCCTGTATTCAAACACTGACTTTAGTCGTGTAAAGAATTTCTTTTGGAACATTTTGCTGAAAACCACATGACTCTATGACGTACGGTTGCAAAATTACGGAGTCATAAACTTTGTGCCGTTTTTTTTGGACCACCCTGTACATTACACAGATGATTTGAGCCCCAAGACCACATCCCTACGTGTCTGCATACCTTGCAACGTTCTGCACTGACATGGCATCAGTCACATGGCTGTGGACGTGTTCTTCAACGCCGACCGTTGACTGCTGTCTGGACTTATGATGCAGCGGTGAAGACTGAAACTTCTTAGAATGAAACAACACACACTAGTTAGTACACGAACAACTTACTGGCATAGTTGTCGCATCAAAACGCACGATTGGTAACCTAATTATTTATTTATTTCCACAGAATAACAAACATCATATTCAACAAACTGAAAAAACACCAACAGTAGCCTGATTACTTACTTCTGTGGATGATTATATAAAAAACAGCGAACAACACATCCCAACAACATAACACATGCATAGACTAGATAAATAGTCTGGACATGCTAGACTGATGGATGGCCGTGTGACCACTTTGTGGGTAAAGCGTCCGCTATCAGTCAACCAACAAGGCCAACTCAGCCTGCTATCCCTCCGGGGTCGGTTAAATGAGTAGTAGCCCATTATATATGGATTACGGAAGGTGGGGACCTTGGTACAGCTGCCTGGGGCTGCCTGGCATGGCCGCTGCGATAGCCTGTGCCTGCAGGCTACACGCAGTGGTTGGACGGTCGGCAGCTCTGGTCAGTGACGAAAATGCATTAGAGGCGTGTATACGTGACAATGAGCTAAACAAATTGATGATCTTTACCTTTTTCACCTTTGTAGTGTTTGAGTTCTGTATGCTTGCACCTTAAAACTTTAACCCTGGCCCGAACCTGAAGATCATGGTCCTAAATTATTCAGCCCAACCTGGTACTCAACCTGGCCCAGCCACATCTTGCACTCAAGTAACAAATCTGAGCAGCATTAATCGGGAAAAATTTTGGTTGCTGTGTCAATTCCTGTCTCACGACAGATTTCCATTTATTAGATAACTAAAATATCCTGCATGCTTTTCATCACTGAAGGTTCCGCAGATCAACACTGACTGATGAGACAAAATTCCAGACAACAGCCATGACGAGAGGTTTATACAATCTCATTCAAAATCAGCTAACAGAATATGAGACATATATTTAGCATTACCTTCCACATTTCTTTTGATATTTTCACAGGTGTTTTCCACCCCTCTGCAAAATAAAACATACACAGTTGTACAAGCAATATGTAATTATGTACGCACTGTATAGTTACAACGATCTATGAAACAACAGTAAATTGTCACTAAATGTAATTATCATATGCTACTTCTTCCCAAATCGAAGAATAAGTATCGGGTACTGCTGGCTTTTAAAGCAGCTATACAAAGCACAGTATAAACACTGCACAGCACTGCACTGCACTGCACAGCAGTATAAACACTGCACAGCATGTCAAAAAATGTCAATTTGCAATGCTTAAAATCCTTCCTCTGCACATATGCAATTCCCCTTCTATATGCTGTTTTTCTTGGTAACTCAAAACATGTTTAGCGAACCATATAAACAGCCATGCTTATGGGATGACGTGTCGTACATCTGTCTGTCTGTCATCTGCGATTTTATGTACTGTGACTAGATGGATGATGGTACATCGTACAAGTTCGTTAATGGTACCATTGGATAGAGCATTATAAGTTATAGGCTGTCAGTAAGTTGCTGGCTGCAGCAGTTTGGCCACAATTTGCAATGCATCCATGTTCGACGTCGTGGAATGTTTCGTACTTATTTATTGATAGCAGAAGTAACATGATCTGTATTAAATAAGTAAATGAAAGATTAAACGTAGCAACAAACATATGGCAACAGGCAAAGTATGGTTGGCTTTCCTTAGTGACAGCTAGGCTCTTGTTCTACAATCTGGCTTTTAGGCTAACTTAGTTCTCCACCCCACATCCAAATTTGTGCTCAGATTCAACAGCTTTGACGTTGACATTATGCATCATACAAATTTACTTACGTACCAACGCAATGTAGCCCTCTCTAAGTTTGTTTCTTCTGATGGCAAAGTTCACATGACGGTAAGTGTCACCAATGCTGGATCATAGAAAACAATTGCTACGAAATTGTGAGGTCTAGACTACTAGATGTATGTACGTACCAAGCAAATGACAAACTTTGTTTAGATCAACAGCGAAGCTCTCATCCCCAGTGACAGTCGTATAGCATGGATTGATGGGCAGTTTCAGCGTGGACAAATCACCAAGAATGATGTCAGTCAGCCACTTGACTGAAACGACCGGGATGTTCCAGTGACGAGCCTTCTCGCATTTCATGCCACCCATGCTGTAAACATACAGGGTTGTAAGACCACCCAGACACCACCCAAAATGCATTATGTGTTATTCTTATCATGTAACTATTTTTACTGTTATTTGTTCGCATTTGGTAGCAATGCACACTTGGTCACAATGTTGGTTTCGAGTTGCATGGTCTTGCCCATGGTATTGGTTAGCCTGATCTTGAGATTCTGGTTCTATTCGTTACCCTTCAATTCACATCTGAATTACCTACAAAAGACGTAAAATACCCTCCATAATCTACTGTTAAAAAGAACAACTTTATAGCATTGTAGGCGACATAGATAAGGGCACTTTACACAGTCGTATAGCAGTGAGTTGATAATGCTCAGAATGACGTTCACAGATTGAGTAAATAAGTCTAAAGAATTTGTTTGAAATTGTGCATTTGTGATAACTCTGTACACCATGGACCTATAAGTAACAGAAAGTCTGAAAAATTCTCAAGACCATTTCATCATGGGCAAGACTAAGAACAAGAATTTCTTTTCTGTCCTTGAGGCACCCGGGCACTAAGACCATGGTCTCAGAAACTACAGGGTGCAGCAAAAAAAGTGGACCCCTAATGTTTTTCGCCGTTTTCTCAGCAACTGTTGGGGATTTTAATATAAAATTTTACAGCTTTATTTAGTGAAACCTTCTACATCTAATGGCCAAGTAAAACATGATTCTGTTAAAAACGATGAAGTTATGGACTTCTTAACATGACCACCTACCGATTTTTCAGCATTAAAAAAGTTCAAGCTACAAATGCTATTTAATTTTTAAAAACTGATTATACATTACTGCCGATCACGTCACGATGACGTTCTGATAAACAGTAATTTATATTGTTTATAAATTATCACTAAATTATCGTTCCTTTAAAGCAATCGCCAGCTGCCCACCGGATTCATCTTCCAGCAGAATGGCACATCAGCACACATAGCTTGCAACACCGCACAGCGCCACGCAGCACAGCACAGCGCACAGAACTGGCTGCGGGCCAGCTGTCCAGATATCATCACAGAAGACAAATGGCCTCCAAATTCGCCGAATTATAAACCCAATGGACTATCACGTATGGGGTGCAATGCTGGAGGCTTACCGCAAGCTTAAAACAAAGCCAAAAACAAGTGCCAAACTCAAGGAAGTGCTTCAGGTTAACTGGGGCAACCTGCCACAGGGACCGATTGACAAGGCTGCAAAAGATTTCTCAAATAAGGCGACTGGAGGCTGGTGTTGTAGCTTGGAGCTGGCGGTGAACACATTGAACATTCACAGTGACAATGGAATTCTAGCATCTGATCATTATTTAACTGTGTTGTTTCAATGATGTTATTAAATTGGTGTTGTAGCTGGAACATTCTTGAATGCTGAAAAATCAGTAGACGGTCATGTTAAAAAGTCTGTAACTTCGTTGTTTTTCAACAGAATCGCCTTTTACTTGGCAGTTAGATGTAGAAGCTTTTAGTAAATAAAACTGTGAAATTTTGAATTAAAATTCCAAACGGTTGCTGAGAAAAAAGCGAAACACTTCAGGGGTCCATTTTTTTTGCCGCACCCTGTATATCACTGGATATGACCATTTAGAACAACACAGCAGTGGTGTTAAAGACAGAACATCAACACATGAAAAACATAGACAATATTTAATGACGCTGACAAAAATAATGTTGGAACGTACTGCTTAGCAATAAGCAGCGAGTTAGCGCGAGTCATGTAGCCGGTGTATTTAGCACCAATCAGTGCTATCATCTGCTTTACACGTTCACGCTCCTTACTGACAAAGTTGCTCATGCAGATTATCTGTCACACATAAGTCACCACTCACCAGACATTCAAGCACTTTCTTATTCTATACAGTGTCCGAATAAAAAGTGGACCAATAATTATTTCAAAACTTGTCAGTTTAGTCCAAAAAGTTAGAAGCGCAAATTTTGAAAAAAATTAATACAACAAGGTCAATTTTATAGTGGTTAAAGAACATCATGTAATAAATAAAGGTTCCAGCCGAGTAGCTTCATCTATGTACAATCAGTCTTTTTCAGGAACTTATTCAAATACGACCAAGACCATTTCCAATTAAAGTTGATTGATAAATCTTCTTCACTCCACATCGATCATCTAACCTGCTTACTAGGGCCCACAAAATTTGAATGATTTTGCTGTGGTGAGCTGCAAAACTTGGCAAAATTTTCCGCGGAAAACTGCAGGCCCTACTGCTGACTGTATTATTAACATTAAACTAGTTCTGCCACTATAGTAGTTCTGGTAACACACAAGACAAACCTACCTGGTTAGTGCAAAGTTGTTCTTTCCCAAAGACATAAGGAAAGTGAAGTGCAATGGAAGGTACGGACATTTTGCATGATAGCAAGCAGTCATTCAACCAATACGCTGTGATCAGACGCTTCCCGTCACGCAATGCCTAGCAGTGCAACAACAACTATTTATTACGTTCACGAATACAGGAGTACGAGTCTGGCCACCTGTATATGGGTTCCAGTAAACACGAGTCTGCATGATTACAATGGCGGTTGTTCACAATGATATAAGTAGAGGTTACCTGTGGAGTAAAAAAAGTAAATATCATTAATTTAATTTATACAAGTTATGATGCATTATGACATCAGAACTTACATCATTGTTGAACTGTTCACAGTCCAGACTGCTACGGATGCGCAAGTAGTAAAATTATTAATTTAATGTAGTGAACATTGTTGTTTTATTCACAAAAGCGTTCACTCGTAAACTGAAACCCAGACTCGTACTCATACTCATCAGGCCAGTTGAGAGGGTGGGGTAGGGGGTAAGCTACCCTAGGCCCCGTGACATTTAAGGGGCCCCACAGTCGTTCAAAAATACAAAGTACACTATAATGCACCATTTAAAAAAAATCAAGAATTTTCTTCCCAGAAGAGACCCACGAGAACGTTTCCATGGACCCCACTGTGGCTTTCTATGGGCCTGCTCATGTCTATGTGAAAGCAACCTAAGGCAGGGCATAATCACCTGTGTTGGGTGGCAGATAACACTGTGTGAACCCATACGGCAGTTAGGTTACCATAAAAAAACTATAAACAACTTTTACCTTTGAAACATTTAGCTAGTCATTCTGTACTATTCTCAGTGCTTTTACATTGTTGGTTCAAAGATATTAGAAACAGCATCTAGTGAGGAGAATGACAAGAAATCTGAGCTAATGCTCATGAGATGTGCGAGAGCCTATAGCAGTTCCTGTTTGCTAGTAATCTTGGTCTATCTCCATACATTTCATCACAATTCACACTTTTGCAGCCAAAAATTGCCAAAAAAATCACTAAAAACCAATAGTTTTAGGGTTCAAGGTCATCAACGTTGACATTCCTAAGAAACTCATCGCCACTGCTTGTTATAATAAGCAGCATGTCTGTGCCTATCTGCAACTATTTGCATGCTAGACAAGCCAACAATGCATAAATAACCACTTTGTAAAAGGATACCCCTCTTTGATACCTGCTTGCACAACCCTCCTTGAACCTAGAGGGTTCAGAGTTGGACTGCTAAAATCTACATATTCAATGCTGAAAATTTCATATGCGGGTTGCTTTGGTCTATCTTTAGCCATTTTGGTGCAATTCACTTTTGAAATGCGTGTCACAGCCCAAAATCGCAAAAAAAATTCACTAAAACCTCCTATTTTGGGGGTTCAAGGGCATTCAAGGTCATCGATGTTGACATTTTTAAGAAGCTTGTCACTAGTGCTCGTTATGGTAAGCAGCGTGACTGTGCCTATCTGCAAACATTTTCACGTTAAACGAGCCCAACAGCAGTAAAATAATGCCTTTTTAAGGGGGTGCCCCTCTTTCGCCCCTTGTTTGTGGGAACCCCTTTTACCTAGCGGCATGAAATATTGTCATGAAATACTAGAAACTCTAGGCTATCATATGGTGAAAACCTGAACTCTTTATCTCAACTGGGCTTGAATTGGTACTGGGTTGTGACAGATGGACAGACAGAGAGACAGACGGACAAAATTACCGTAGCTAATGCTATGCTATGCTAGCTCTTGCACGTAAAAATAAAGGATTGAGAATATTGCTACTGATTCTGTACAGCAAAAAATTATCAACAAATACAAGCTGATTCACATGGTTTCAGTTTTAGCCTACTGTACAATTCCAAGTAAGAAACTCACAGCAATAATGCAACATTTTACAGGGCATCAGTAGATGCTTTGTCTTAGCTATGACAGAAACATCTACCATGTGCATATGTGTGTATCACACTCTGTGATTCTGTAAAAAAACGACACAAGGTAGGATCAGCAAATCTTCACTGTCAGCTCCATGAACAACTTCAGTTTGTTCTAATCTGTGGTGGAGACAACAATACTACCAACCAGTTGGAAGACATCACTCTTCTGATGCTCACACAACACGTGTGTGATGCGGTTAGAATATGAATCGTCCACTTGGCCGCCATAGTTACATATCACCTGCATGAAATACGAACACACAATAACATAAAATTAACATCAATGGCAAAAAAAGCTAAACTTGCAGGAAGCACAATCAAAAACTGATGATGGTAAAAAGCAACGTAATGATCATAGTAAATTCCCATTTTAAGAAAGAAGGTCCATGGGGACAATCACTAAAAGCATTGTATTTTTCTTAAAAGTCGTATTTTCCATCAAATGTTTAAAAAAAAAAACTTTCATGAAAAAAATTTCGAAGGGTGTAAGCTTTCCATCTATCCCTACTTCACAAACCACCTAATTTACCAATTTGGCATATACGGGTATATCTGAACATTTGGTGATAATGTCATAAATAATATCTGAATACTGGTCATTGCAATCTTGAACCACACATGCTACCAAAGTTGTAACTGTTATGAAAAGGTGCAAAGATAAGACTGATAACTATACTGAACCTGGCGCCAGATGTCTAGTGTGGTTGCTTTCACACATTTCTGATAGTCAGCAATGTAGAAGATACAGCCCAGCAGACAAACATCTTCAGGCACTGAAAACATATCAACATGCTCCGGTAACTAAAACAAATAATAAAGAAAAGATTACCCGGTACTCTAAACGAGACAGCAGTCAACTTCTCTGTACCAGTTTTGCAACTGTTGCCAACCAGTGAAGTTCAAAGTCACATGATACAAAAATTGGCCAAATATCAAAAATCCACCCTGATCAAATTCAAACACTGTCCTCTAGTTTAGAAAACACCAGTCATTTGCCAGCTCCACTGTAAATGGCAAAAAAGACAGACTATAAAAAGGAAAGAATTATGAACCTCGAAAGCATAGCAACCCTGACATTGACCTTGAATCAGATCACATGCCATAAGAAGCCAGACCAACTTCATTAGATTGACTCAGTCAAGGCCTAAATCATCTTCGTCATTAGGTAACATACTGATAAACAGTAATTAAACAAAGTCCCAAGTTCCAAAATAATCGAGCAACTGCAATATCAAACTTCACTCACAGTGCAAAAAAAGGGCGAACAATGAACAAAAGCAAATAAAACAGTGCAGTAGGCTAACCATGCTCACAAGGGTCATGACAGTAATACAGCCTTGATTCAGACGACGTCCAAGCTGTCTTGGTGGGAAAAGAATATGAACTGCTAGCAGCAGGCAACGAATCACAATACGTGACATCCAGGCCTCGCAACATGGATGATGACTGCAAATACCCGACAGAAACAAATTGTGTACAGTTTTAGTCCTGCTCGTCATATCATTGAGACAGTCACTCTAGGCAATCATGTGCACTGGTGCTGACAACAAAAATTAATGGCAGAAGAAATCACACAAAATAATGCAAAAAAACCAAAAGTACAATAGCAAACTATCTACATATACACACAAATGAAACTAACCTACAAAAAATACACGCATATGCAGTTATATGCACATGCACAATATAACAATATACAAAATGAAACAGCTGTTTTAGGTGACATTTGCCTCATATGGTCAGGCCAATTCTACAGCTCCATACATTAACTGCAAAAACAGAGTTCAGATTATCTCAACTAAACCGTCTGTAGCTTATTCGCTTGTCTGTTTTCCTTCACTATGCCAGCATCGTCAACATAAACTAAAAACTGAACTGTATGCTAGAGAATGTCTTCATTAGCACACTCACGACTGTTTCTAAACTGCAAAAGTGAGCGAACACTGACTTTATCGACTCATCATTATCATCATCACTGCAGTATTGACAATGCATTAAAAGTGCAGTGTTATTAATTCAGAGCACTGCATGACGTAAAATGAACTGAAGTAACAGAAAAATGCTAACAAGTTGGCTTTGATAGTCAGTATTCACAATGTTGTTCTAACAATCTAACAGAGGCACTGCTTTCTATTAAAATAATTGCGAAAATGGTGGAGCCAAAAAAACAAAAGGAAACTGAGTAACAATTCAAACTGAGTAACAGTCTACTGACAAAAAAGTTTACGGGCAATTCATGCTAATAAAACATTGCGAAACAATTAAAAAACCCATACTGACCGTAGCAGTGGCAAAATGCTTCAACGAACTGTGATCCACTTCAGTTTTCACATATTCGTTTGCATTTCCTATGCTCTTCAGATGGGTCCGGGAATAAACACGCTGCTCTGTTGACACAACAGCAGGAGGAAAAACAGTAACTGGTGCATTGGTAGTGAAAACAGGCTTCTCAATGGCTGTAACGACAGCATATGACGGTCTTGCCCAGATCGGAGTGTCTGAAACAGCCGATATTTGAACTGATTGCTCTGAAACCGAGTGCTTCTGCTGTGGCAGAGACTGCTGTACAGTCCGCAACAGTGTTGCAGTCCTCGGACGTTGTGCAAGTTCCTCCTCGGACAGAATAAGACGTGGATGATATCTCAGTTCATCAATACGAGACATGGCTTCGACACAGTCCAATATCCAGTCTGGGCTGACAACGTGAATCGGGCTGGCTGCTTCAGACACCTTCTGGTATTTTGCCTAAACAACAACAGCAGCTAAACTTACACAGTAAGTCAAAAAATTGTCCAAATAAACCCCAAAACCTTACGTGTTCACCGAATCCTTTTCCTGAGCATTTCTGAGACAGGACTCCACCTAACCTGTCCCAGTAGACCCAGCACACTGAATAAATAGTAAGCAACCACCAAAGTCACTGTAGGATGAATGCTGGTGGCAATTTATGTAACAGACAGACATGCAAATGATGTAATAATATAAGTTTCAACAAAACAGCCACTTAACACTAGGCACTACATTTTTCCACTGAAAATTTTGCTAAATTTTGCAGGCTAGTTTGCAAAATTCTGCGGCTCACCGCGGCAAAATTGTCCAAATTCTGCGACCGTTTATGAGTAAACTGCTCACTGTTTAGAAACTTCAGTTATTGAAGGCTGGCGCTGCGCTGAATTATGCTAGCAACATGCAGAAAAAATACAAATCGTTTTTGCTCTAAAAATGCAATCTATCAAGTCGCCATTGTGTCAGCTGTGCCGCATTTCGATAGCTATCACTAGGACACACAGTTTGACACAGATCAGTTTGATTTTTTCGTGATATAGTTAGTGCAAAATTAGTTAATATTTATGTCATGAAACCAACGACCGTACTAATCGCTGTTCATTTCTCAACTTCTGCAAAATTCCGTGGAAATATCAAAATTCCGTGGAAAAAAGCAAATTCTGCAGCTCAGCTCGAAATTCCGTGGACCGTGGAAAACTGTGAGCCCTACTTAACACATGCTGTAGCTGGGCATAAGCCACATAACAGGTGGCTTGTTAGAGTTATGGTTAGGACATTGAACTTACAATAAAAAGGTTGTGGGTTTGACACCTGATTGAATCTCTACCAGTACTCACTGTCAAGTAGTTACTACTTGGATAAGTGACTGTATATGCAAACAAGTAAACCATCTTGATATATAACCAAGCACAAAAGTCAACTCAGCCTTCTATCCCTCTGGGGTAGGTAAATCGAGCTCCTCCTTTCTGGCTGAGATTAAGGCGGGACACGTTCACCTGTGTTAGGCGGCAGGTAAAAGTGTGTGAGCCCGTGGCAGGTGGCACTCTGTAGTTCTGAGATGGGTTCCCTCACAAAAAACCACACATGCACACCACTTAACCCTTTTAATATGGAAGGAAATCACAGGTGAAACCTCTCAATCACGTAGACATATACTTGAACACATATTAAAGCCAGAACATATACACACATAAGCATTAAGCACGATGTACTACTCACACCAGATGCTTCAGCAGCCACGAGATGTGTCACGTGCTTGTCCAGTGTCGTCTGAAACTTTCCACCATGCACAGTGACCAGCACCCAGATGAGCTTACCATCTGATCTACTAAGCTGCAAAAAGTACAAATGCACAGTTTATAACTGCACGTAATAATCCCACTACTTACTGTTAATATCCATCTGTTTCTACAGCACAGCACAGGCCACAAAATAAGGTCCCAACATCTGTTAATAATGATGACCAGACGTTAAAATGATGGCAATTTTTATGTATGGGTGAAGAAAAAATAGCTAAAAATGGCTCTAAATGTTTTCGGTCATCCCAGTTTTCAACTCTTACAGAAAATCAAAGTAAACGAATTCAATCAGCCATGGCGTACAGTAGTCTAATGCTAAAAATTGCCATTTATGCACAAGAACAGTAAAACATGGCTACAAATTAACTAAAATATCAAACGACAAATGTTCAGTGATGAAATCAATTACTACAGTCTTGGTTTAGGTCATTCCAGTAGCGCCACAAAGTAGTTAACTGCACTATTAAAATGACGAAACCCTGTCAGTTAGACAACTTAACTGATAACCAAATTTATGTAAAAAAACTGTTCAGTTTGTATACAGTGTAAGGGTGACATCATGGTTGTAGATACAAAACAGCACAAATCACAATTTAATAATTCAAACATCACCATTACACAAAGTCAGAAGAACTCTGCTGACTGTGTAAAGGTAAAGTTTGAATTTGAACAGTTTTTTTTACATATCCAATTCATGCATCCAATTCAAGATCGCCTGCATTACATACAAGACCATCCACACTACTCAGCCTGCTTATCTGAATTCTGTTCTTGAACATTACATTCCATCTCGTACACTGCGTTCATCTGATACTAATCTGTCGTCTGTGCCTCATGTCCATACATGTTTTGGCTCTAAAAGTTTTTCTGTAGCTGCCCCTACTATTTGGAATTCTCTTCCTTTGACATCCACAATAGCTGTTCAATAGCTTCCTTCCGTCATGAACTCAAAACATTCTATTTTTCAACGTCTAGCCATGTCTAGTGGCCCGCCTCACTCCTTACCTCAGCACCTCAGATTCAGTGAGTTTCCCACTGACATTGTGTGCTTTATAAATTAAATTTACTTACTTACTTACTTACATAAATTTATATTCTTGACAATGACACTGTATAACAATTTCTAATGAACAACTCAAAATTACCTTGGAAGGACATATGGTAAGCCCAGAGAATATCATTCTCTTTGGATCAGGATCAAAAGTGCAAGTTCTACAGAAAAATGTTAAGAATTATTTAAACTACTGGTAGATGGAATATGGCATAATACATCCAGCAACAGTATTCCTAAAAAGGCTAAAATACATAATTACATACGTACATTTGTAGCAGCTATTTTTCTACGTGATCCTGGTTTAGTTAATTGCCTCCTTGACCCCGATAATATTGCAGTTGGGACAGACAAAATTTTTTATAAATCCTCCACCACGGCTTGCTCTGATGCATGCGTATAAACACATCAGAAGTCTTGATGTACACTCAGTCTAGCTCCATTATCTTCATCGTCACAGACATCGTTGGACCAACCAATCAGCATTATCTTTTCAGTCAACACATTCGATCAACACTCAATTAAAAGATGCTCAGTTTTCGAGGACATATTTTACAAACTTCTTGTTGTCTGCTATTGCTGCTTAAAAAATAAGTCAAAAAGGATACGGCAGCAGGCATCGGCAGTGAGCTGACATCAAGATCCATGAACTCTGACAAGTAACAAGGTCCACATCAATCAACATACATATCAGCCAGTTCTTTATCACAAATATTCAACAAAAAGCTAAACTGGCCTGCCTTTAGGAAAACTGAGTGTCAGTTATATGCATTTAATTTGGAGCTTGTTATCCACCAGCATCACCATACTGAAGCTTACATGGCCACTGAACAAAATCTGTAACCATTGTTGGCATGATTAGACATTACTGCTTCAGCCAAAACCTATGTAAGTAAATTATTACATACAGGTATGTACAGTCAATCTTCCATACAGTGCAGCAGACAGACAAATAAAACACACAACAAAGAAAAACAAAAGCAACACAGACATTGCAATACAGCCACATAAACAAACTCCAAAACCACAACTGCAAATTCTGTACACTACCACTGAACTGAATACATTTGGAAATTGACAGATCTGACTATACCATTACAACGGGAAGACGAAATAAATCCTTAGCTTCATTGACTTCATCGTCGGCTACATCATCAGCAATGACATGACTGATCATTTCACTCAAATAGTTGTCCTTGCGGCCACCTCCAGCAATCAGTAGACTCTCCGCCTTTGCAACATACAAGCACAGGCAATATTACTGCAATATCTACACAGGCCTGTACACCAGACTAATTGCTACATGCAAAACATGATGTGTGTAGCATCAGCAGCCAACTCCTTTTAGGAAAGTAAGTAAGTAGGTAAGAGTACTCATAGCCAATGCAGTTTAAACAAAGTCACAATGTGCCACAGCCTCAAGTGAACAGAAACATCTTTAGTAGCTACATAAATAAAATGCTTAATTTGTGATGTTTCTCTCTAGTTACAAAGTGGTAGAGAATCAAATCAAGGCAAAGCAATTTCAATCAAAATGCCAATGTTCAAATGGTCTACAGTGACTAAAATGCTGAAGCATAGAATAATTCACAATCTGTATAACATATTGTGCAAACATTTAAATGCAACTGATAAACTTTGGCTGACAGCCATGCTTGTGTTCATATTTTTAGAAGGGTTTAGCCCCAGTCCTAACCCCCTGATACCTGTGAAGATAACCTGTAAACTACTACCAGTTCTCATCACTAGATCCCTCTCAAGAAGCTGAGTTGACCTAAGCATATAGTATGTTAACAACTTGTTCAAAGTTGAATGTAACATGAATGCTACAAGTCTGACAATCTAACCACTAGATCACATGCACCGACAGATGTCATACTAAACAGTGCGAACAGTATGATCAGTGTCATCTGTGCAAATGGCCATTACTATGACCAATGATCTTCTGCACTGTGCCACTGTCCCAGACCAGCCATGCGCACTGCCTGGGACAGCGGCAAACAATGGCTGCAGGTGGGTGGTGTGTGCACTAAGTGGTCAGAAGCAGCTGTACAGTGAGAAGCTGACTATCACAGTACCTACTTCCCAGTAATCACATCGTCTACACTAGTTATTGACTGGTGCATGCACTGGCACTATAGCCATCCTATTAGTTGCTCAGAAACTGCAGAAGGCAAATTCTGTCTTAATGTCTGTCTGTTCGGACTGCAGTAGCAGCTGCTGCATGATAATAACCATCTCAGCACACTGACCAACGATCACTGCTATGGAATGGTTGGTACTGTTGGAGCAGACTTTTGGCTCATTGCTGTGGTGACGTGGCCTGCAGTGTGATTTGTTTCACTTTTCATTTTTGTTTCAGTTTCCATTTTGTTTTTACCGTGAAATTTAAGTTTCAGTTTTGTTTCCGTTTTGAAGGACATTTGCATTTCCATTTCAGTTTCCGTTTCACACTGTCTTATTTCGTTTCAGTTTTACACATTTCTGTTTCAGTTTTCATTTTCGTTTTCACCCGATCAGACACAGTTAGAATCAGAAACAAACACCAGTATAAGACACAAGAAAATAAAGCATATAGGCCTGTAAGACTTTGCTTTGCAGCTGGAAGCAATCTGTGCATGATGACCATTTGTTTGAAGTGACTTTGAATGACTGTTATATACTGTGTGCTTTCAACAAATTCTGCCCATTGCTCTGAATGCAACTTATGCAGACAAATGAAACAGCTCAGTTTGTTTTCCGCTAGTTGTGCACTCCAACTTGTCCATGACAGAATTTGTTGCTCGTGCCATCCACAGCGCTACATTTTAACATCAAATGAAAAAATATTTCTATATAGGCGTTGGGTGTTTCCATCCACAGATCGCATTCATTGTTACAGCTCAGTGATACAACAGTGAAAACTTCAGATGGTGTCATAATGGCAGTCATTCGCTATTGTAGGCTACTGCTGGTGGTCAAACAATGAGCTTCAGCGTCGGCATCTGTTAGTCGCTATTAATTGCACGTCTGTCTTTCCTGGATGACGCCTCCAGCGAATGAATGACAGTATTTCTGGATGATTTATAGACAGAGCAAAGAATTGGACTACACAACTTCACCAGCTTTTGATGCAGTCATCAAGATACTGCGCTGCCAGGCTGCGGTTGTTATCACTGACCAGTCAGATGCCAGTGTCATTTGATCTGTTTGACGTCTTCCAGTGACGTGCTGGCGGTGGCCACTGCGTCCACCTAGAACCCTTCTCCAGACTGACGGATGCTCACTCACTCACTGCAGTCATTAACACTATAGGCCTATCCGTTAATGTAAATTACCCTGCTGGCCTGGTGCTGGCAACAGCTGTGAGTCATCAACACTGCAGATGTTCATACTCTATAACCTGTCATCAGTCAGTAGAGCCCTGTATACAAAGCAATGCATGCAGCGTGTGTCAAACACTGTGCGTTGCGCAAACTCCTGGGCCAAGGTAACTATTAATCACTAATAAGAAGCGGCATAAGCCCTTTCATATGAAATAAAAATCATCGACCTTGGATAATCTTGAAGATCACTACTGCTGCAACAAAAAGTGTATAGGCTGTAGTGCATCTTCCCTAGCAACAGCTGGGTTTTCTTGTTATAGTCTATCAATAACATGCAGTCTTGTTGATGTTGGCAGCCTGACATGCATGCTGTGATTTTCATCTCACCACGCAGTCCATGCAGATAACGGCCATCCAACTATCCGCACTGATCGCATGGTCCGCACTCTTTAGCACGACCAACTACAGACTACAGAGGCAGGTGCGTAAACAACTTCCCCAGAGTTGTTACTTAAAATTTACATGTACACTGTATATAGCTTACGGACTGGCAAGCACAAAGTCCTTTATGACCATGTCTCACGCATTTACCAAGCCCACCCCGAATTGCCTTCACATTGCACGAACTCACATCTTCTACTACTGGACAGCAAACCGGCCAATGCTCGAACCCACAACCTGTCGATCGCAAATCCAATGCCATAACGAATGAGAAACAAAAACCACCTATTGGTACAGCAAGCTTGCCACCGCACGGCCCCACCCCTCCCTTTCTGCGAGGAAAAATAACAACATGCGGCAATACAGTTAGTCACCACTTACCGACGACGGTATACTTCCGACAACATAATACTTTACGTCTTTAAACAAAGTTCCCAATGAATTGTTAGAGTCATCGCCTAACCCCATAATTCAGCTGCAACTATTAATAATGTCGAAAAACACAATAAAAACGTAAACAAAACAATCATAGAATTTTAATATAAATAATAAAACTACTTTTATTTAGGGATGATCAATATCGGTAAATGAAAATATCGATTCGATAGTTCTGATATCGATATTCGATTTATAGTGTTATAATCGTGTCATATTTTTTTATATAAATGTCGAAATTTTCCATATATCGCAATGTCGATTTAGTGTCTTGGGTGAATGTTGAACAAACGCATCCACTCTAGAAGACTACTGTTGTAGTGCCCTCAGTCCAGGCGACGCCAAATCCGCATTTCAAACGATTCAATCCTTTTTATGTCACTCTGTAGCAATGTCCATGTCTCAGTTCCATACGATGCTGTACTCCATACAAATGCTAGAAAACATTGGTTAAATTTTAAAAACGCATTCAGATAATACACGACTGCCGACAACCGATTCTATACAGGCTACCGAGTACCGACTCAGTCCCCTATACGAGTTGCCCTTTTATTAACGTTCATTAAACAAGAGACATGCTAACTCGCATACATAGTGGCATACCCGTGCCATGCAAAATATTCATTATCCTTGACCACCATGAACTTTCGTTAAAGTTGTGCTATCTTGACGTTAACATGAAGTTGATTTCTGACACCACCAGATCATTCTGTATTGGAAAAATTCAGTTACATACAGCAAACCATATAAATAACACCAAACTTCATCAAATGGACTCACAACAGCCATTGAATTCAACGCCAGCAACTTGGGCTTGGAGAAGCATCATAAGATCAGCTAGTTAAGTCCAGAGCAAAACCCCAACCAAAATCAAATTTGACACATTGTAAGCTGCACTGAATGCCTAAGTTTTCATGCAGCATCAGGTAAATATAGCAGAGGAAAACTGTTGAAAATTTTGGACAGCATTTGGGCCCTTTGGCTTCAGCCCCATAGCTCTAGTTGTCCTCCCTCTAAATCTGCCATTGGCAAGTGTTTCAACAATTATCTAATATTTTACTGACTTTCGAACAATTCCGATTTCTGCCTGATATTTCCAGGTTTTCCGTTCAAATGGCCAGTGGGAAATGCAGCTGTGTAGTAGCTACTAAAGAAATCAAAAATAACTTAACCTGGCATAGCGACACAATGATGTTGAATTCACAGTGATAATAAATATACATTATAAGAATCAATTCATCATTAGTATCGACTATTGAGTCAGTCAGAACTCGGCAACTGTCAGTGAGTAGGATAGCTTACTGTCAATCACTAGCTTGTCAGAATCATTTTACATACACAAGGTTCCCATTTTTTTCTGAAAAAAAAATCCAAGACTTCTCGACAATGGTCAAAACGTTTTACCACGACCTTCTCAAAACCCAACAATGTTCAAATACAAATGGTAGTTACTTACTGTACATACAGGGTGTAATCCAATCCACAAAGTAATTCACAAAATCTATGGAATGCCAAATATTTTGAAATTTTTCATCATTGTATCTCAGTAACTAAGCGCTATGCTGGTGCAACACGTTGTTTATTTTGAACCACCAGTAAATTCGGCAACTATCTGGGATTTGCATTTTCCCAGACTTTCCAGCTCATGGAAAATCAAAGGGAAAATCTAGGACTTTCCAGGAGGCATGGGAACCCTGCATGACAAAACAAGCTGGACTGGCAGAGATCTGTTGAACACAGTTGTCAAATTTCTACACCATGCACCAAATTAAACATGTGCACTCGCCATTTTCCCCAATATTATATCTATAAAACTACCGAAATAAATTACATAATCTCTGTAGGACAGGAATCTATACATGCCGATCACGTGACCATATGACTTGCAAGTATCGTTTCCAGTTGTAACCATAATTTTTATGTCTATCTTGCACAGTTGCGGAGCCCATGAGTATAATGTTCAGGACTGTGCACTGAAAATGGCACTGACAGCTGAAAAGATGGGCAATGCAGGCTGTAGGCTGAAAATTGAAAAATGCCGCAACTTCTAATTTGTCCAATGTCCATAAAACACATAGACACAGTTTCAGTAGAAATAATGCCCGCTAAATAACTGAAACATAATATCTCAGCAACAATGCAAAAGATAGGAATAGTTTCAAAGGAACAGCGACAGGAAATCACATACTGAAATTCCAATGGTCACATGGAAATTATCCTCGATAGTTTTCTAAATACTGGGGAAAATATAAAGTGGCAGTGTTTAATTTGGTGCACTGCAGATGCTTGCTTTAAGACCAACAAAGTCACTATAACTACTAAGTTTCATGTGTCCGACGGCATGTTGCCGTAATAACTGTTATTTGTGCGCAGTGTCTCCAAGTCTCGCGTATGCTGCCGCATGAACATGACCCTGCAACAAACATCAACACACTGCAACAGACTTCCATGTACATCAATTCTAATCACAAAGCACAAGCATCGTTTAGTTCACACCAGGAATTGGTTTGGACAAGAACACTATTCCAGTTCTTCTTTCAATACCCAGAACACTGTTCTGATCCATCCAGTCATGGCACAGCTGATCCTTTCCGATATTCACACAACTTGAGACCAAAAATCAGCAGCATACATTTCAAAGTGCTTTCACCAAGTCCCCCTAGACCACCAGGGGCCGTATGCATAACAACGTTGTAACTTTAGTCTCAAACTAAATCTCAGTTACGACATACTAACTGTTAAGTTGGTATGCATAACAGCGACTTATCGATAGTTTAGGACTAAATGAGGGACTAAAGTTAGTCTCCCTAGTGACCAGGCGTAACTGGTTTAGTCCGGCATAAACTAAGTTGTTAACGAAATAATTATGAACATCGTGCATCATACAACACTTATGGATAGTCAGTATACATTACCAACACAATTCGGGTATTAAAACTCTAGTAATAGAGCATATGTTGCCTGATTTTGTTCGCACATTTTTGCAACGCACATTTCTACTGCCCGTGTTGCTGTAATTAGCCTATCGTATAAGCCAAAGGTATCATGAATATTAATGTACTGCCCGTGGCTGTGGAAGAGGGAGCAGACGACAACTTTGCTGATGCGCTCATGCGTCAACGCGAGAATGCGCGACTTCATGCTAGAAAATTCCAGAATGAAATTACCCATCATCAACTACACCGGGACTTGCTAGTCCGACCACTACGTCGTCTTTTGGTATACTGACTAACTTTGTCAATTAGTCTCGAACTTGTTAATCCCGACGTAGCAGCTAGTCTCGGCGTAAACTAAGATGTTGTTATGCATACAGCCCCAGAAGCTTAAGCCCAGTGGGGGGACAGCCCCAGACTCCCTCTCACACTTCCGTGCAGGCTGCAAACATGAGCATTCCAGTTCCTTTTTATTACAAACCGATCCCTGGTTCACATGCATTCCAATCACATGCTGCTTGCTGAGCAGCAGTGACATTAACTCAAATTCATTTTTGTGGGGGATAAATTTATCTGGAAGCAAATTGACAAGACTCACTCACATAGGTCCATAAAGCTGGAAGTCTAAAAATCAAGCCAAAGGTTCGGGGATTCTTCAAGAAAAGAACAACAAGGCCCTCACCATCAGCTAAGAGATTTTGGGGAGCACAGTAAGGCTCAAGGCGTAGCCCCAGTGGGCTGCAAAGAAACAGTCAAAACTTTGAAGGGGCAAAAAGACACTGTTGATTTAGTACTTTTATTACGGGGTGTGGTGCTCATCACCCATCCCAGAAATTGGACCACTGCTGAGCAGCACTGTCCACCGAGAACTACTGCATGCAACCACCAGCAGCAGTTTCAACAGGCAATGGCAATTAATTCGTCAACAAATTAACACAACAACTAGACAGCCGTGATGAAATGAATTTGAAACCACTTTGAAGGACCCACAGAAATTGTGCATTGCAACAGTTGTATGACGTCCACAGGTCACACCATATCCTTGGTATATAATCTGCTCAATAGTAAGCACATCTCCAACATGTATGGGACAGATGATGAAACCATTTATTGCACAAGGGTGCAGTGTACATGGACTACATGCAAAGGTACACTGTACTTGCACTGCAATAATAGCATTAAATTCAAGTACATGGAACATAGCTAACACCAGTAAAAACAGTCAACACTCTGCTCTTAACACAGATCCATGTTAAAGATAAAATTTCTAATTTGCAAAGACAACAAACATGCTAACCAAAATGCCAAGCAAGCAGGCCGGAGCATTTTACCTTTGTTCCTGCAGCGTCGACTGTATTTCATTGACCCTAACCAGCGACCGAGCGCGCTTCAAATCCACTGAGACCTCAGCGCAGTGCAGAGAAGACAGACTGTACGACTCCTCTGCATAACAGTTTGCCTGCACACCACAAATATATTACATTAGAACTAGGGCTGGCGAATTAAGACATTAAAGAATTAACTGTGATTAAAAAAATTAACGTCATTAAAAACGTGCATATTAAAATGCACAGACACAAACTGTGTGAAACAGGAATGCCAATAAATTGAATATACAACAGAAACGACCCAAAATTAAGCAGTGTGACCATTCAACAAATGACCAATAGACAGCGAGAGTAACTAGTGCAAAACTATGAGAACCAAAATGCGTAGACACAAGAAAGACACAACAAATTATGAATCCAACGAGTGCCATTAATGCAACAGTACCTGTTTCTCGGCAGTGTCGGTCTGCCAGCCAGCTATATGGTGCATCAGCTGAGCATTAACATAATTACAAAGAGTTGGAGTGAGACCGGCCGAGTCTTGTTTACGAGTTGCAGCCGCTGCTACGGCACCTAGATTGCTGACGCCGCTTGTGCTCAACAATGACTTGGGACTCGACGTGCTCTGCCTATAGTGTCAACAAGACAGCATGTACTATTAAAAATAGGTAACTAACTGTCTGCAAAAATAGTATCTTAGACATGAATTTGCAGTTATCTATTGCACATTAAACAAGCTGTATGGCTGAAACAATAACAGCAGCAGCAGAACCAATAGTTTTACACAGTCTCATTATGCTATAAATTCACAGTGTAAACAGACTGATTGAATTCACTGATTGGTTACAAATTTATCCTATCCCTCTGTCATTTAATGCCCTCAACTGGAGTGACCACTTTCGAATATCAGGAAAATATTCATAGATCCTGGTAGCGAAGTTCTCCCCAGAGCTGACGTTAAAAATTTGGTGATCTTAGCTTGCATTTTTTGATAGAACAACAGGGTATGACCACTAGACACCGGGACAGATGGAGAAGGCAGTGTATCTGCACAGCAAGCTATGCTAACACCATATAAAAACAAACCATAGCTACTACAGCTGAACACCAATGCTCAATCATCATATATGTAGTGCACAAATGAAGTCACACACATCAGAAATATTCAGACAAACCAACCAACCGGTGGCCAGGTGATGAACCTGATGCTCTACTGTCCAGTAGATGGTTACTAGCAGCCTGAGCTTTCCCATCAATATCTCCAGGCAGAATCAGGCTACAGTCACCAGCACTGGACAGAAGCCTCTGTTCTGTCGGTGAGCCAAGCGGAGTTCCGTCAGAGTCCGGAGGTGAATACGGAGACTCCACCTGATCAACTGTCATACGCACTATAACATCAATCAACTGATCAAATAAATCAAAAAACAAAATGACCAAACAACAAACCAATCTCGCATTTATTTCCTGAAGTATACATTACAAACAAATCATCAGAGATGTGGGATAAAAACATACAATAACACACAAGATGACAACTTTTTATCACCACAGTTTTGACCACAATTAAAAATTTGGCAGCTATTCGTGCATGATCCATGTTCTATTCTAATTAGCCGACCTTACTTTAGTAAAGGTTGAGCTGCTGTCATGGTTATAGTCCATCCGTCCGTCTATCCGTCTGATGATGATGATGAAGGACGAATAAACTTCAGCGTGGCATTAAGTCCTAAGACTACAAGGACACGTAACAATAGGCCTAAACAGTGAAGTCACGCAATAGTAGTCAGTGCAATGAGACGTTCTTAGTCATGGCTGTAAAACCGGGCAAAAACTTCGGTTTTAGTCTGCTGCGGAAAACTTGCAACGCCGACGATGACCGGACTGACTCCGGCAGACTGTTCCAGACTGATGCAGCAGTCACTGGAAAGGTGCGGTCGCCAATGGTAGAAGGCAGTGCGTGGAGCGACAGGCGCTGATGTAGTCGAAGAGCGCAGTCGTTGACGTGCGTTGAGGTGTCTATCACGGATGTATTGTGGCTAAACAGTGCTAGATTACTATTGATCACTAATAGGAAGTCGCATACAGGCTTTCAAATGATGTATAAATCTATGACCTCTGTGGGTCATAATGCACTATGGAATGGAATGTTTCAAGCAATAACTGACCATATCTCAGAAACAGTGCAAGATAGTGCCTAAGTCGCTACTGATAAAAAGTCGCATATTGGCTTTCAAATGAAAATCATCGACCTTGGATGACCCTGAAGGTCACTGACAACCAGTACAGTCAACTATCCTAGCAACAGCTGGGCTTTTTGTTCTAAGATGCTGTACCATGCTTGTGTTCTATGACCTCCCAGAAATGATACACATCTTCCTTTGTCACAACTTTTAACTGGCTGCAGTTCATGTGCTGCAACTCTTGACACTGTAGCGTATTAAAGATAGCATGCAACAGACCACAGATGCAGAATGTTGGTAGCGTTTTTCCATCAGCAGCTACATATTAATTTTTGAGGCTCATTATAGCTAATGCTATAGCAACAAGAAATTTGAGCTGATGCTCATCAGTCATGCAACGCAGCCAGCAGGTTGTCGTGGTCTAATTCAAGTAATATGACCAAAATTCACTCCTGAAATGTGTATAGCAAATTGAAGTTGCAAAAATTCACACAAGTCCCCTACTTTTGGATTGCAAAGTCGTTTAAGGTCACCGATGTCAGTACTTCTGGAAAAGTTGTTGGCAGTACTTGTCATAATAAGTAGTAAATCTGTGTCTATCTGCAACCATTTTCATGCTAGATTAGTTGACAGTAGCAAAAATCATGCATTTTGAAAAGAGTTACACAAAGATGATGCCCATTAGGGAGGACTCCATGAACCACTGAACCTAAGTGGCTGAAACTTACATGGTTAAAATCTACGTTTAATGGTGGAAAATCTCGATTGCACGTGGTCATGGTCCATCTCCAGCCATTTCGGTACAATTCACTTTTAAGTACTGTGCTGACAGGACGGCAATTGGCTGAGCTGATGGATTTATCTCAAGACCGCGACGCCTGGAAACAACTTGTGGTCGAAGGTGTTGACTTACAACCCCCCGACTAGAAGAAGAAGAAGCTGCAGGTTAAAATTATGGATTCATTAAAAATTCACCATAGCAGATGAAAATAAAAAAATTTTCATACAACATATGCACATACCAATTGGTGGAGAAATATTATCGTTAGTAGCAAGTTTGTGAACAGCAAGAAGTTGCAGCAACAGTTCATGTAGCTGGCGTTGCTGCTGCCGCTGCTGTTGAGCCATCAGTATCTGCTGCAGCTTCTGTAGCATCTGGATGACTACACACAGAATGCAATGCAACAAAACTTACGACATTAAGCAAACTATACAACCACAACAAAACAGCACAACAGCAACTGAACAATGCACAAGAGATAACAACACTGGTTTCCCCAACAAGTAGCAAAACACTCTTCACACCATAATTACAAGAATCCAATCTGCTATGTTGTCAAAGTTACAATCATACAATGTTTCAGATAAATGCCACTTAATCACAACTCTCTGCACTACAGATAACAAGCGATGCAACATTTTCTCCCAGTGGTTACAAAAGTTCATCCTGTTACGAATTCAGTCAAATACGAACCAAAATAATTTGGATCAATCCCCAAATCTCTTCTGCCCCTAGAGGCTGAGCACCATCTGATGCAACATGCAAAATAATTACTAAATACGTCAAAATAGTTTAAGCATAATACACAAACGCGACACAGACGAAAAATGGAGATATGTGTAAGAACATGCAGAATTCCTTGCACTGTAAGAGCGATTACGCCCAAAAGTGTTTAAAAAATAGCCGCTCAATTTATGATCACACTACACATTGACATGTAACAGACACTCAGCAAGAGACTGAAAATCATTTTGAGGCTACATAAATGTATGATAAAAATCCACTTCAGAATGTAATTGTCACTATAAGAAGAGCTAATGCTCACAAGATGTGCGAAAGCCTATAGCAGTTCCTGTTCGCAAACTGTCAGTTTATCTCCAGCCATTTCGTAGAAATACATTCTTGCAGTGTGCGCTGCAGCCGAAGATCGCAAAAATCAATAAAAACCCCTTATTTTGAAAGTTCAGACTCTTTCAAAGTCATCAATGTTGTTGATATGACTGAAAAGCTTGTCACTAGTGCCTGTTGTGATAGGCAGCATACCCATGCCTATCTGCAACCATTTTCATGAAAAACTGGCCAACGACAGTAAAATAACGACTTTTACGAGGGTACCGCTCTTTGATGCTCTCGTGCGCAGGTTTCCTTGAACCTAGAAAATCGACTCAGACCATTAAAATCTAAGTTCAATGCTGAAAATTTTGTACGCAGCTTCTCCATATCTAACCCCCTTGGAATTTATAGAATAGCTTTTACTGATCCTGAAACTAGAGTCTTCCAGGCAGCCGACGGTGAAGATTTGATGATCCTAGCTTACATCGTTTTTGACTGATCCACCCGTGTGACAGACAGACGGACGGACGGACGGGCGGACAGACAGAATTGCGATGGATAAGATGCGCTGAAAGCAGTAGCTGCTTTTGCGCGTAAAAACCTGTTTCAACCACATATGTCACTGTCAGCAGGTGAAAGACTGGTCATGAGACAATTAAACTCTGTGAGTAAGACCATTCTTCTCACGAATACAAAGACAACTTAGAGACAGACAGACAGAGAAGAGGGACGAGCAAGACAAGTTACGCAGCCTATTACAGCAAGCTCTAATCAGTTACTAGTAAACAATTAACCTACAAACCATACCTCTACAGACAGTACATGAAAAACAGTTACCTTGAACAGTGATCTGCTGCTGGTCGGCTGGCTGGCTCTGACATAACAGCGATGTTGGCTCGCCAGCAGTTTTTAGTTTGTAAATTAATGACGGCAACGTCGCTAAGAGATTAAGTACCGCCGGGGGCACGGCTTTCGTCGGCAAATTTCCACTCGACGACGACTGCCTATCAGCCATGACCTGCTGCAGTGCTTGCTGCAGCTTGGCGAGCGTGTTGAGGAATGTTGAGTTTGAAGCAGTGGCATCTTCACACAACGAGCCGACAGCGGCGGAAGCAGCATATGACAGGTCAGCTGATACTGACTGCGGATCAGCGGCTGCACTTGTTATACTCTGTTCTGTGAGTTTTGACTCATCTTCTGTGCTGGCTCCGGGTGATATATCCATGTCTTCACCATCAACTGCAACAGCAAATGAGCAAACCATGCACTGCACTGAGAAGTGGTTGCACTTTATAATAACATATACCTAACAAAAGCAACAAGAAGCCGAGCTGTTGCTAGAGAAGGCTGACCAGGCCAGTAAATGTGAATGAGGGGTCAGTTTAGTACCCGTTTGATGGGAAAGGGAAGGTCAGCAATAAAAGCATTAGATAAGGCATTTTACAAATGTCAGTAGCATGTTAACACTTAACCACTGCGCTGATGAAGTTTGGCCGTAATGCATCAAGCAAATGTTGTGAATTGAGACCCCCTATACTAGGAGGACAGGAGTCAATAATGGCATTGTCAAACAGGGCACTGATTTTCACAGTTTCTATAGGTTGTCAACAAAAACTATGCTGCTAAGTAAACTACTTTGGGCATAATTTGCAACCCATGTAATTGGAGTGCAGTCAGTATGCTCGTTTGGAATAAATACTGGAGTTGTAAGAGATCTGAGAGACGACTTCGGATGGCAGGCCATATCATCAGGATGCCACCTGGACGACCAGCCAATCACACCATGTCATGGACCCCTTGTGATAGTGGCAGACGACGAGGTTGTCCAACGTAGACTTGGCGGTCTACATTTAAAGAAAACCTGGTGGACCGAGGAGTCGATTGGAACAGTGTTCGGGCTGTGGCTACAAACAGAAGCAGATGGCGAACTCTTGCTGCCCATTGTCCTGTCAAAGACCGGAGGATCTAAGTGCTAAGTAAGTAAGTAAGACTTGGTACCATAAGGTAGCAGACCTGAAGGCAACACTATTAACTTGTTCAGACAGTTTTCCGGTAAGATGTACTGTTTAGCCACAATACATGCATTTCAGATGACAAACAGACAACGCATGACAGAGAGAACCATATACCCAAGACTCGACCTTAACGGTAGGCCAAAAATAAAATACACTTGCATGCAAAGGCAACTGATGCATGTAGGCATGTGATGTAAATGCAATAACATGCTCAAACCACTGACCTTATGAGCTCAAAAACCTTTATAAAATCAAAATTTTAATTCCTTTAACCTTCGTACAGAAAGAAGTACATGTGTTATTTTCTCCATATTATTAAGTCCAAATTTTTCCACATTTACCTGATAATGACAGCTAAGTCTGAGCTGACTTTTACAACCTGATCAGTTCATCACTGGAACTAGGGAGAAAACCAATTGGCAATTGTTCTAATTAAGTAGAATCAAAAAGTGTAGTTAATTACAATTAGTCTAATTAATTGCCCTTCTCTGATCACTTGATTCAACAAAGTTTGATAGAAATGCATTCATTAGGTACCGAGCTATGCTAACAAATTTTTCAGATGCATGGACTAACTAAACCGACAGACGCCCTTAGCAACTACAGAATGTTTCGTCACATAGAAGGAAGAAGGTTAATTTGTACACTTGTACACAGAATATCACACTTACTTACAAAGTGAGTAAAAAATATATCCGGCTGATTTAAAACAGCAATTATCCTGAAGAACAGAAAATCTAAGCAAGTGCGCTGCACTGCACTAGAGGTAATTCACAAATAAATAATACTGAACACATAAACCGACCTCGTCGCCTCTCAGAGTCCCTCAACACACTGTCTGACATGTAGACATCTGCACTGGACGCAGATGCAATGGTATAAAGTGAACTATTTAGTACGCAGTGGGCCGGACGTGTCCGAGACATTGGAGACGTGTAAGGCGTGACACAAGCACAAGTCGTAACTGAATGAGGCGTCGATGCATTTTCCATCACAGAAACAAAGCTGCTACTGGCTGCAGCACTGGCAGCAGCATTGTGCGATCGCGCCGGGCTGACACTGACACTAGTCTTATCTGAAAACCGTAACTCGCTCCTTCTACCACTGGACGATGTTTCCGCACCACTCAACCGCATTCCATCATCAGCTGCAATAGCACACAGACAAAACACTCTTTTTGCTACATCGTCTTCGAATGAAAAACCTATTCTCGTGAATGTTGTGTACTTCTATACTACCTTAGAAATGTCAATTCATACACAATTTTTAGAGAATGATTTTGATGAACTCGGAACAGGGATGAACACAGAAGAAAATGTGCACTCGTTTTTTTATGAACATAATGTGCGTAGCTACTGATGCCAAAATACTATAAACATACAACATTTACAACTGCTTAACTATCATGTGACATATACGGGTATAACAGCTTAATTATAACACTCGCCTACTATTTAACTGGTTTTGATGCTGATAAACTCATAACTAGTACACAAAACAATGTATTCAAAACAAATTTATATTTTCAGCTTCTGTTAAGAAAAATTCTCAGAATTACTCAAGAAGTACGTGCCTGGCAACTGCTAGACCAAAACTGTCTCAAGACCATATTCCCACAACAAGAATAACTAGAAATTTGGGGCAAAACCCAATGTGAGTTGCCCTAAGCCAATCTGGGGAAAAATTCAGGGGGGTAAAATTTTCCTGGTAGCAAAAACACATGGCGTGATGTCAAATGCATTAGCATACACATAGCGTGCTAACAAAGCTATGTTAACAAATTTTTCAGATGCATGGACTAACTGATGACTTAGAGTAGGTAAACATTAGACATGTGATCTCTGGTGTTAGTGGACCAAAGTTCACCAATTTCTTTGTTCAACGCAAGAGAGATTGCGGTTCCCATTTACCGCTTGTCGATATCTCTGTCCAGTCCAGAGATATTTGCAGTCAAAGTCAAAAGTTGTCATAAAAGGGACGTTTTTGCCCTCCCAAATTTTAAGGGGGCAATGCTCCCCCCCAAAAGTTGTACCCATGTTATCACCCCCATGGAGCGGCACGTCACGTGGTAGTTTCCACTCCCCCTGGCTCCAAAGATCTTGCACCTAATACACTACATTTTAAGCCAATTTTGGACCCCCTCTAAAAAAATTGTAAGGGGGACCCCAGTCCCCAATGGAGAATGCGCTAGTAAGACTTGGTCATTCTCTAGCGTGTGTAAAAATCTGGGGGCACAGCACCCTCTAGGGGCCAAAATATTGTCTTCCAAAAAAGTCAATTTGGCTGGGTACGATTTCACCACTTAATCTTCGTGATTAGTGGACTAAGTTCACCAAACTTCTTTCAGCCAACGCGAAAGGAATCGCGGTACAAAATGTACTTGTCCGATTTCGAATATCTTTATCCATTCCTGAGATATTCGCCGCCGAACTTTGAAGTCATCCAAAATCGGGCCACATTTTGCATGTTTTTGGCCCCTAACATTTTTGGTGGAGAGCCCCCAAAATTTTGGACCGGTATTATAAAATTTGGCTGATCACTGTGCAAAATTTTGTGCTGATCGGCCATTCGCCCAATGCATCTCGAAGTTCTCTCAATGAAATGAAAAAAATAAACAAAAAGTAAACATCTGCGGTAAAACATAAGTCCGCTCCGCAAGCTATCGCTTACAGGCAGACTAATAATAATAATAATGACAATAAACAAGCACAATATCCTTTCACATAAACCCCTCAGCCACTGCCAATCACCAGCTTTGTTGCTAAATTTTTCTGCTCAACAAATCCACCAAAAAATATGCACCATACTAAATTTGCCACCATATTTTGTTAGCCGAGTATCCACCGTAAAACATGCCACTTAGGGTTCAGCGGTTACTTGAATTGAAACACTAGTCAATGACTTCTAGTACAGTTCAAGTTAGCCCACCAGGGCCACCATTCTCTTTTTTGACTGCTTTCACTACAAAGCAAACATAAAGATAGATCATAAAACACCAACAGAATGTCAGAAAATAAACTGCACATCATAGATTATTCGTGGGCCGTACTAAATGGCTCTGCAAACAGAATGTGGCCGTGTTGCCAGCTAAACCACTACAGTGTTCATGTTAGACACATACCATTCTGTTCAGCACTAGCAGAGGTCCTCTCACGCAAGGAAATCTGGCTGTTGTAACTATTGTAACTGCTAGATGATGACGTCACATATCTGCAATATCACAACACTTATTTTACACATAACCAAGGCCTTCTTACTGTCATTGTTAAAATACTTGCACTGTATAGACTGCAGTTTTGTATGATTTTCATACAATTCTGCAACATTTACTCCTTCTTACCTCTTAATGCCTTCCCACTGTTTTGTATTGTTTTCTTTCAACCACACTTTACACTTGGTTTACAATAAAATAACTGCTAATTGCTACCAGTAACATTCCCACAGACAAACATCTATGTGCCTTTGTAGCCTTTATGATTAGGGCCTACAGTTTTCCGCGGGCCACGGAATTTCAAGCTGAACCACAGAATTTGTCCTTTTCCGCAGAATTCTGATAATGCTGCGGAATTTCGCAAAAGTTGAGAAATGACCGATGATTAGTACAATCATCAGCTTGATATTGTAATTAGACTGACTATGTCATAACTATATATAAACTGCCTAAAACTGTGCCCCTACTAATAATTACCATCATAATACAGCACAATTGTAAATAAACACAATGCAACTAATTGACAAACTGCACTTTTGAAAGAAAAAAGATCAATAATTTTCGGTGTGTTGCTAGCATACCAGTAACTAAGCACCATGCCAGCCTGCAAAAAGTGAAGTTTCTTAACAGAATAGAACTTAGTTTAAAACACAAATGGAAGACTGCGGTAAGCCATAGAATTTGGACAATTTTGCAGCGGAAAACTGTGGGCCCTATTTATGATAACCAGTCCTGAACTCTATTTTGCCAACATACAATCAAATAAACTATGTGGCCAGCCAGATGTCTAGCGCCATTAACAGCCAGCAACTTTAACTAACTAGGTCAGTATGTCAACAGTTGTTAGGCAGAACTACCCATTTCGTACTTAGTAAAAGCAGAAAACAATATGCAACATCATGTCACACATAGATACGAATTAGGCTACATAACAGAAAGTAATGCATACAAATTATTCCAGTCCTTTGGTTTTTCCCACTGAGAAATTTCAGTTCTACAATTGTAGTAGTAACGTTTGCCAGTAGAACTGATGTGTTCCGACCAGTCACCACAGATATTCTCAGCTAGACGGTGCACCTGATGACAGGCAAAATAATAATAATATCTGAGCAATACAATAATATCAGCCACAATATTATATTACAATACAAAACTATATACACGAACACGCAACTCAAAATGATATGAACCGACGAGCACAACTGCCAGTATAGATTAAACCTCTTTTAAAACTACCATTAAATCTAGATTACACACATTCAATGTTTCTCTAATGATAATTTAGCGATGATTCAGCAAGACTTTTTATGCAGCTAAGAAAAGTTTTTAAAAAGTGTACAAGTGGCCATAACAATAATGGCAACGTGTATACGATGAGTCGAAAAGTATAGCATCACATCATTCTCTCTCACATTTCACATTTTACATTCTCTTTTACATTCTCATCACAGTAACTTAATCTAATACAGACCTAAGTAAAAAGTTCTGTTACTGTCACACTCTCTCAGAAATTTACAATAAAGCAGTTACGAAATATACCAACTCTAACATCTCTGAGTAAAGTTACAGGCAAAAACAGTAACTAAATAGCAATTATAAACTGACATCAAACTACAACTTTTCTTTTTCTGCTTACTTCAATCAACTGCCGAATGAAACAACAGTACCTCTGCTTTATAGTCTTTTTGCTTCTGATTATCAACTTTCACTTCCACGCTGCAGTTGCGACTGTTCCGATGACGATGCATATTATGTCGATCTGCAAACATATTCTTGCTATTTTTAAACCACACATTATGTACCGCAAATACAACCATATACTTGACTAGAGGTCATATACGAATTAGCTGATCTCTTGCTCAATTTTCAGCATGACTAAGCGACTTCGGAGTGAAAAGTTTCACAGGCCAAATGTGACATGTTCTTCCTGGTTGTTAATAAAGCTGGCCATCCTGACACCCAACCAACTGCACTAAACACTGAAAAATGACAGTTCCATAAAAAAGAGATAGCAGACCAAATACAAAATATACGTAGCAGTGGTGTACAGTCTGACAAACAGACCACATCTAGTCTGCAACAGTCAGTTAATTCAGTAAAAAAAAAGAAAACAAAGATTTCTATACAGACGACCAATTCTGCTTTGGCAGCAGATCATAGCCTTTGCAGTGCTTTGAAGCTTGAATCGGCAAGTGCTGAACCCAATTAAACTAACATAATACAAACCATGATGGCCACTGGTCAAATGTCCAGCTCGGTTAACAAACAGCTGTTAACAGAGCCAACAATAACGGGCATCTGCAGACAAGTAATGCTAATGCCCTGTAAAACTGACGCTAAATTGACTATAATACCTCTATCGGTTGTTCGTGCTTTGTGCTGGTAGTCAGCTGGACTTACAGACTGAACATCGAAAGTCCCGTCACAGCTCAGCTGATCATTATCAGACTTTTTATCAGCATATGTTTCGCGGACTGCATGACTTGCATTCATAGTTCGGTCCTGCACACGTTATCACACTTTCAAAAACACCAGCTCGGGATTCGCATTATCGACAGATACACCAGAAGTTAGGATAATCCATATTTAGTGCATACAGCTTCTGTCATGCAAACAACCAAGAACACATGGAAACAACTACGTCAGTGAGAAGATAGCACATCACTGATTCACATCTGTGCAAACTGCCTGTCCATTCGATGTTCAAGAAGTCTAAATAGCACAACAGATTCAATGACATTATTCTACATTTCCCTCGATGCATCAAATCACATTTCTTCAGATTGTCCAAGATTACCTTCAAACTATCTACTGCAGCAGTTTAAATGCGGTCTAAATATCATTAATTATTTAATTTTACGAGCATATCTGAATTATTTTCTGAAAAATATACATGTAAGACAAACCTCAAATTCAACAGGCACAACACGATCTGTAACCCTGACACATAAAAACACCACAATCATGTCAAGTCATGCAAAAAACAAAAAGTTATTCAAAAACATACAACTATAAGGAAAAGAATAAATGAAGACTCTTGACTGCCAAATACTGACTGATTTTAAATTTCCTTCATCAAAACACAACACACACACATGCAGCAAAAAATTTACAATTAAAAATCCCACAGCAGCAAGTCACTGAACTCAAGAAAATTAGTGCATTGTGCAAATTAGAATGTCATGCTTGCTAAATGACGAACCCGGTATGTGACATTTGGTTTGGGCGCGACCATTTCGGCATCACCATTTGGGTACTCACCGTTTGGGTGCTGGGACGTTTGAGCGCCGCCGTTTACGTGCCGGACGTTTCGGCACTGTGCTGCTTTAGTGCCGTCTCCATCACTCTATCTTATCTTGACACAACGTCGTCAGCCATAGTAAAAGAGGGTGGTAGGTCGGTGGGTTTTATACTCCAATCTCATCTATACTGTACCTACGCTTAAGGCGTGACATTTAGAGACCAATCGTACAGTAAAGCCTTCCGTTAACGTTTGTTTCAGCAGCTGCATGCCATTAGCTGGCATTGGTCAAGTAGCCTAGTTAGGCCTATGCGATGCCATGCAGATTTAATCCTTCACTGCTGAATCTGAGTCTCGGTAGTCAGCCTGCTCTAATTGACACGACTGACGGCATGTCCCTCGCTCTTCACGAAAGGGTTGCGATGCAGAACCATAAGCGCTGATAAAAAGGGACAAGAGTCTCTGGCTCGTGACTGATCAAGACTCCACCAATATGGCTGGAGTACATCCACTGGCAGTTTATGGAGATTGGAGATGTTGTCCCTGAAGTACTGAGGGAGGATGAATGGTCAGTGCCACCAGCAAGCAATCTCTCACTGCTTGCAAGAAGAATGAATTACTATATCATCCATCCACTGATGATATATGAATAATTATGACACGACAGGGAGTCATTTGTACGGCTTGGTCCGGAATAGTGTTTCAATTCTATAGCGTATATAGTAAATATAGCTATAGAACATTGTGAAGAATGTGTGGATGTACCCGTCGGCTAATCTGGGAAATTTCTTTGCATGCATTACCATCAATGCAGTGTTTATAAAAACAAAAATCTGGCTTTAATTGACACGACAACAACCTCACGCAACAAAAACACAGCCATCAATCTACATACGGGTCTTCTTCAATTGCAGAATCACTTCAAGCTTCTATAGTGTTGCTAACTGGCATTTTTTAATGCGAATAAAGTTAAATTTGACATTTTAAAAGACTCTGCATTATCGACTATACTTAGCATCTTAATTTTAACATTAAACGTTCAAGCTTCAAATTTGGCAGTGACACTCAAATTTGGCTTTACTGGTATAGTATTTTACTGTTTCGACTTTCCACGTAATGTCACTCAGATGTTTACTATAAAAAATGACGCGTTGCGAGCCTGCCAGGTGCCAGCTTGTCAACTTGCGTGTCACAAAAAATCTATGAAAACTTTAACTTGCGGCATCTTTTTAATTATCCATAAAAGTTAATATGCACTTCAAAATTTTGCAAATAAAATTACAGGATTATAAACATGTTGTGAAAATGAACAAAATATGTACCGCTTTTGTACAGTACTTTTGTATTGTGTTTGGCAATCGGCATAGTGAATGATTCATTAACGACTAATTTTGTAAATTGTTAAACATTATGACATTTTTGGCCTTAATTGGCTGTAAAATATCATACACTGGGAATTTTAGTCGAAAGTATTCGGCAACCTTGCTAATGTGAATAATAAATATTTATTGCTTGAGCCTCTGTGGGTGTGGTCACTCTGTAGTGTTAATCTTTTCGTTTAGTTAGTTTACTAAATACTCGTGTTAACAAATAGTACTAGTTTAATTTGTTTATGGTTATATTTTGAGATATATTTATTGGACACTAGCTACGTTTACATCATTTGTAAGTTTGTATGTTTGGTACACTGTCACTGCTTTGCAGCTTGTTCAGCTTCCAGCACCCATTTTTTGTGTGTAATTTCCCTGATTACTGACTGAAATGCTTTTTTGTTGTATTTACTCGAATTTTATGTATATATCTGTGTATGTATGTATTTGCAGTATTGAGTGTCGGCACCGTCTGGTTTTGCAAACAGGGTTTGCATGATCATGTCAACTGCTGTGAAGAAATGGCTGTCTGAATACAAGGTGAGATCTGCTGGTTACATGATTTTAAGCATTAGTAGTAAAATATAAACAATGTGGCTGATAGATTTTATGTTGAAATTGGGCCAAACCAGTGTGATATTTATCAGTCGTGATGCCAATACTGTATTCCAATTTGCCTCGTAACACTTCACGTCAAAATTGATGGAACTTAATTTGCTTTTCCCACTGCAGTTGCTTCCTGGCGTACATTACGCTTCTGGAAGTTCATTTGCAGCATGATATTGGCTCAGTGCATCCAGTGCTTGTTAGTTTTCTGAGATGAGTTTTCATGATTTAATGTAGTCTAACAGTTTAGATGTGGTGAGATTTTCAGTAATGTCTCTTTGCCAGTTTCCCGCTGATCATAGAAGAATGAATTTTAAAATTAGTTACTATTTGCCAAAGATACAAACAAGTTTGGCATTTTCTTATGACTTATATTTCTATGACTGTAGAAGATGTTGAATGATGCAGATTGGTTTATTTCTGCTCTGCTGTTTAAACACTGTTTGTTTGTTGCATGTAGACATTGCCTGCAGAACAACAAAGCTCATATACAGCTGCCCTGTGCCAAAATGATGAGTTAATTCAAGATCTGTATGATTTGTTTGATGACGAGTTATCACAAGAGGTACAATATTTTTCAGTTACAAATAATTATAAGGTGTAATCGGTCTTGCAATGCAAATGATTTCACCTATTCCTACTACACAGCTCTCTGTAGTGTGGTCTGTTTCTCATCTGCTGTCTGTCATATTTATACATCCTGCTTAAATCAGTAGATAGATCTACGTGCATTTGGCAGGTAGGCCTACACTCGTTGTGTCCAGTAACACATTGTGTCACAGGGGATTTCTGACTTCCCAAGGAAAAGAGAGATTTGAGGGTTGAATTCCCAGCCAAAACATCAATTGCAAATTGTGGCCAAACCATCAGTCCTGTGCTGCCATCTAGCAAATACAAGCCAGGAATAATTCCGCTTTTTGCCGAATGGTTTTGGTCCTTGTACAGTACAGAAGTTTTGCAGTTTTGCTACTGATCTTTATAATACCCATGCACTATCTAATTGCTGAAAACTAGTACCAGTTATAAGCACCATCTATGGAACAAGATTTTTCCCTCTGATAGATGGACAGACAGAGAGACAGATGCTAGGCCTAATGATTTTGTGATCTGGTCCATGCTGCAACTGCTTCAATGGCCCAGTGACTCAGTATATGATCCGTATGTATTAAGTATTCAGAACTTTTATTTTTTTAGGAATAAATCTCTAGTATAAGTACATTGTTTACCATGTCATTGCAGGTAATTGACCCAGTGTGTCACCAGCTGTTTGATTTCTACCGGTCCGTGAATGCCGATCTTCAGCGTTTTACCTTGGAACTAGTGCCGGCACTGCTGTGGACATACGTGTCATCACTGTATAGCAGTGATAAAAAGGTAGCATTAGCCATCAGTTTATTGTTTTTGCTTGCTCACAGCATACTATGCTAGTTATTGTCAGCATGTCTGATTCTCTCTCTCCATTATTTGCACCATGTCCGACTGTGTCAGCAGAATATCAGTAAGATCCTGGCTTGTATTTAGCAGTTCTATTTTTATACTTATCTTGCATTAGTCCAAGTCCTCAGAGTTATCTGTAAAAAACCTATTGCTGGAGCTAAATTTGTGTTTCATGCCTAAAAGCATATTTATGTAACTACTTTTTTGTTAGATTTCTAACTACTGGTTAGTTTTAATTGTTTTTGTAGAGAAGCAGTGGCATTGAAAGTTGTCTTCTGGGAATATATAATTTGGTATGTAATCCACGTGCTATTTTTATTTTTTATTATGGCCACCTTCATGTAGTAAGGACAGGCCACTATGTTTCTGTCTTTTTAATACATTATCATAGACTGTCATCCAAATTTTTACACATGTTATTAGATGGTACCTGATTTTGGAAATTTTGGCAGCAAATATATACAGAATGAGACAAGATATGTTCAACTGAAAAAGTGTTTTGATAGCTACAGGCACTGTGTGCCAGTGTAACTGTATGTACTTTGGTCCAGTAATGAAAAAATTCTATGTAGCTTTATTCAGGCAGTTGTACCGTGATGTCCAACGGCCCAAAGGCACTTATCTCACAGTACTGTTTCATTGCTAGAAGATGTTTTACTAGCCCACCTTTCATTGGGGAAAGACCACTGATAATGATTTTTGGTGATGAAAATTTGAAATCTGCTATTGTTTGAATTGGCAGTAAGCAGTTTGTATAAATTTATATGAATTAGTTAATCTGCATCTAGTACAAGTAGCATTCAAGCTGCACGTTCTGCAAGCCCCAGAATCTGGTCGAAAAACAAAGTCAAACTTATTACAAATGTTAAATAACGTAATTTAATGCAAATGTCAAATAATGTCACATTCCATTAATATGAAATGTGCGATGCATCTGGTTTGATCTGCTGTTTATATCACTTGATTCACTTTACGTTTCAGGAAGTTGTCAATGAATCTGGGAAACCGAAAGTGACAACTACCACAATTCCATCACTGGCGCAACCGTCAATATTTCATGAGGTTCGCGTAACTGTTAGTGTTGACTGCTGATCATATTTTCTCGCTTATAATAGCTCAGGTTTAACTGTCTGGATAATTTTGTCATGGCTAAAGTAGTGAGAAGTGTTAACATTAACTTAGGTATGACGAACTGGTGATCGAAAGTAAATCTGCATCCAAAGCCACAGAACAGAACTGGACTTAGATGCCATTTCAGTTGCACTGCATTGACTTCACAAAGCAAATGAACTTGCAGTTTACTTTATTTCAGGTTATTTCAAAGTGTACAATGCGAGCTTTATATTAGACTGTCGCACTGTGGCGCTGTGGCAGCACTCTTAGGTGCTTAGACGCTGCAGAGTCTGTCTATCTGTCTGTCTGTCCGTCCGTCCATCCAAATTGGACGGACGGAACCCATTCTTGCAGCTAAAGTGCTATCTGCAAAATGCGAAAGCATGAAATCTGTTGATTGGCAGAAGTTTGGGCGGACGGTCACTTAGTCGCACTGCAAGCCACGCATCATCATCATCAGCAGCAGCAGGTGCTTTTGCATTTCGCAGTTAGCACTTTAGCTGTGTAGCATGAGCCAATCTTGCCATTGCTTGTTGCTTTCGTCAACCCATGCGGGTCAAAGATGACATAATCACCATCTCTGCTTTCCCACTCTCCCCTTTTTTCACCCCATCTGCAGCACTGTGGGTTTTTTCGCCACATGATGTCAGAGGTCACTTGGTCAACCGCCGTGATATTTTGCACCGTGATAGGAAATATGCTGCATTTTGAAAATTAGATCCAAAAATTTGGGGCATCCTCCCCATAGGTCTGTCTGAAAATTGTGTGACGTTTTCTGTCCGTCATTATGCATGTTATGCATGCCACGGTTCAACCGCTTGTGTCTAATCATTGTTAGGCAGTATGTCTGTCTGTTCGTGTCATAGAAATAACAAGAAAGCCCAGCTGTTGCTTGGGATGAGGCACTGTTCCTATTGCAGTACAGACCTTCAAGGTCATCCAAGGTCAATGATTTTCATCCTATCTGAAAAGGCGTCTGCGATTTCCTATTAGTGATTAATAGTGACCATGGCCCTTTTTGTCACCGTTTCCATGATATGGCCAGTTATAGCTTAAAACTTTCCATTGAAAATTGCGGCCAATCCGCTGCAGATAGAGACATGGTTACTATTGGCAGCCTATAGAAAGTCGCCGGTGCCCTATCTCCTGTTTGATTTATTTGTTCAGCCATCCTAACAGGCTACATTACGGATCTTGCCCGTGCATCCGCCTGTTTTTGACAGATATTATTGACGCGCTACAGCAATGCTGTAGGCATCTTACACGGTTGTCCTCTGTCGTCATCTGTCGTTCTCTGTAACGGGTGTATTGTGGCTAAACGGTGCAAGATACAGCCTAGGTTGTTATTGATCACTAATACAGGGTGGTCCAAAAAAAACTGCACAAAGTTTATGGCACCATAATTTTGCAACCGTACATCATAGAGTCATGCGGTTTTCAGCAAAATGTTCCGAAAGAAATTCTTCACACGACTTAAGTCAGTGTTTAAATACAGCAGTTAAATATTCTTTGTTTTGGCGCTGGCAATTGAACTATGCAAAAACGGTATTACCCTTTACACTGCAGTCCATAAAAATGTACCACTTTTATTTGTTCAATAACTCCTTGAAACATTGGCCGATTTTAATAATTTTTGGCACGTGGCATTAAAAAGAAACTTGACGCAAATGTCTGTAGTTTTGGCCACCTCGCACTAAGGTTGTTGCTACACTACCTTGTGAAATGCAGAAGTCGTATTTTGACCATTGACAACAATGAATTCATACTGGGTAGTGCATGCGTCAGCTCAGAAAATTACTGAGATCACAAAATTATTGAAAATCTGTTACTTCGTCTTTGTTTTAAAATTGCAAGTCGACAAACTGAAATGATACATCAACAGCCAGTGAGCTGCTTGAGTCATGCAGTTACTGAACGTGCTGTTGGCAAATGGTGTCAACGTCTACCGCTTGCGTTTGTGCTGCAGAAGGACATGTTGAGCAAATGCTAAAATGAAGATGATGTGATGTGACACGT
>Ga0209367_1000219_pt1 | contig 48371 bp, 34 predicted proteins | sample WorMetLIZISLAND2_FD_187412 | JGI IMG/M metagenome (GOLD analysis project Ga0209367, IMG submission 187412) | Marine gutless worms symbiont microbial communities from Max Planck institute for Marine Microbiology, Germany - Olavius geniculatus... ... | reverse complement strand
GTATAGGGAGAATTGATTATTTGTGTTTGTGTTTGTTAGCATTTGACTCTTATATCTGCTTTATTGAAAAAGATTAAAGGACGTATGTGGAGTTTTATAGAACTTTTGGGGGCGCCGCCCCCCTTAAAATTTGGGAGGGCAAAAACGTGCAAAAATTGGCGCGATTTACAGCAATTTTCGAGTTTGAGCGCAAATATCTCTGAAACCGATGAAGATAGCGACAATATGTAAATGGCGTTGACGAGAACGATCTTTTGGGCATTGAACAAAAGAAATTTGTGAAATTCGGTCCACTATGAACAAAGTTATAAGCGCTCATGTTGACCTACCCTAAGTCGACAATGCGCGTTCGGCGTATATCAATGCATTTGAGTTCGGGCCACGTGACTTTGATGCCGGGAAATTTTACCCCGCCCCCTAATTTCCCCCAGTCGGACTTAGGGCGCCGGGCGGACTCACGTTGGGCTTTGCCCCATATTTCTAGTATTTCTCTGTGTGAAATATTTTGGATCAAGAACATCATAAGTAAGTATTTCGGTCTTTTTTTAGTTGTTTTTGATCTCAGGCAGTATGTTGATTTTTTTTATGTTTTACAATATAACTATACTTCTATTTCGGTTTCTTTTACGTTATTTACATTCAAAACATTTAAGTTTTTTTGGTTTATGTGCTAAATTAAACTGACAGCTTGTCTCTCAGTTTTCAGGTGCAAATATAGTATCCTATTGTATTGTAAGTAAGAAAAAAAAATGAGACACCAGTTTGAGAGTTAACTCACAGTGTGCCATTCTGTAATGACAGGTGTAATATATAGTTATAAACTAGCTGAAAGTCAGTGCTTGCCTGTACTTAGTTGTTACAGTATTAAGATTCGCTACTGCTGTTGCTTCTTGATTACTTTGGTACGTGTGGTTGGAGGCCAGAATTTAAGTTTTGTTTGGCCGTTATGTCTTTACTACTTCAGCAGTTCCCAGAAGTATAGATTCAGATGATCTGGCCTATTGTGGATTTGCTGCAGAAAAATTGTCAAATAAAATGGAAAATGTTAGCGGTGTGGTAAATTGACTGTGTATGTTGTTCAGGTTTTTCGTGAGAGGGAAACAGACTTACACAGATTATCACAGCCGCTGGCTTGCAGATGCTTCGCAACGTCCATCTGGGACGAAACTCTGTACAAGGTAATATCTGCATTACACTGGCAACTTACTGACTGAAAACTGCAATGTGCTGCTTTGAGTGAATACAGAATAGTAATTTAAGGCAGTTCTGATCACAAAAATAAACTGCAGATGCACCGGAACAGAACATACTGATTGCTGTTTCGTTGTACCAGTAGAATTAGTTTATGGCAAATACGCTAGCTATTTTTAAAGTATTTTATGTATTTTATAGAAAAAGTATAGGGAGAATTGATTATTTGTGTTTGTGTTTGTTAGCATTTGACTCTTATATCTGCTTTATTGAAAAAGATTAAAGGACGTATGTGGAGTTTTATAGAATATCATTCAGTGTTTGAAGTTAGTAAAATGTAAGCGTCACATCAACATGAAAATGTCTGATGCTGTGGAGGTTTGAGATGTTTAATCACTTTATGTCTTAACATTGTGTTAACTTGCCGCTGTATTTTCGTAGGCTTGGTCGGCAATTGTTTACCAGTTGATACCGAATGTACAACATATTGAACAGAGTCTTGCAACGTTCATCAACCTACTCGATGCCGACGAAGTCCTGCTCTTTGAGAAAGCCACATTTCTCGTCAGTATTATTCTGTCATCTGACGAGTTTCAGTATTGTAATTGATTATTTGTAATTTGTGTTTGGGTTTATCAGCATTTGACTAACAGTCAGTGATTGACTGTTATATCTGCTGTATCAAAAAAAAGTTAAAGGTTTTTTGTGTGAACCCATCTCAGAGCTACAGAGCATCACCTGCCATATGGGATAGCACACTGATCACAGCCTGACATAGGTAGACATGCAGCACCGAACTCCAGCCAGGGAGACCAGTACCCGATTTACTTATCTGGGAATGATGGCAGGCTTAGTTGATTCAGTAATGTAACACTTCAGTCATTCAGTTTATGTTTGCATTTTAACAAACATGTTATCTTTCATGAAGCTACAGTTCACGTCGGCATTTTGCAGGTGATTTCGCACTGTGAGAACCGGGCGCACCCTCACCCCGACTCCCATCGGTTTGAGAAGATCAGTAACATCATCAAACAGTTTAAGCTAAGCTGTAGCAAAGTGTCATCCAACTTCACGAGCATGGAGGTCCGCAACTCCATGTTTGCCGCGTACATCGACGGCTTTACGACAAATACCTATGTCATGGTCATCATGTCTGATCCAACAATACGTGAGTTTTTTATTGTCATATTCGTTAGCTTTGTGTCTATCATGTGAATTTTACATAAGGTAATTTATTATTAGCACGGCTTTTTAAGTATGTGTAATTTTGCCTCATTTTTATAGCCACCGAATATATTTTTGTACGTACATTGTACATTCTGTTTCTGTTGTTTATTGTACACATGTGCAGCTGTTGTATGTCGTTAAAATTAAACTACCATTACTACTACTACAGACTATTTGTCATGCATTTCATGAGGTCTGTTATCAGAGGGAAGTGCAGTTTTGAACATGAAATGAAAATAAATGAAATGAAATTTTTTTCGCAGTTATATAACATGAGTTTGAAGTGCTAGCCATTAAGTAAGTAATGAAGTAATTAAGATAGCTTTGCAGATGCAGTTTAATAGTTAGCCATAATGCAAACAAAAATGATTTTAGCAGCTGCTTAAACTGTGTAAATCAAAGCTGATATCAGTATGTCTGAGATCCTGCAGCAGCAAAACATTACGCTACCAGGTTACGTAATATAACCACATCATTTCAACAATTCAAGTATCTTGGTCATGTAATTAGCAATGAGGAGCGTGATGATGATGACATATTGCGAGAAGTGAAGGCTATGTTTACACATGCTAATATTCTTACGCGCAGATTTGGTGCGTGCTCGGTGTCAGTTAAAATTGCTCTATTTAGGTCATATTGTATTTGTTTTTATGGCATGGAACTATGGAAGAGTTACAGTATGTCTGCTATAAATAGATTACGATCCTGTTATGTAAAATGTATGAAACTTTTCTTTAATTGTCCAAAGTATCACAGTGTAACAAATATGTTGTTTGAACTAGAATTGCCTAGTTTTGACACCTTGATATGGAACAGCAAAGCTAGATTTAAGCGAAAGGTGAAAAATTGTTGTAATGGTATTATTTCTCAGCTGAATTTGGTTTTATGGTGTAGGCTTATACGTATTTTACCTTTTTGTGTGTTTTTTCTTTTTTTTCTTTTACTTACCGTGTATATATGTTTGTGTGTGTGTGAGTGTTTTTTGTGTAACTTTGTGTTATTTGTGTTTGCTATGGGTCGTGTTGCCTGAAATAAACCTGTGATGATGTGATTTAAACGTGTGTGTACTGTGTATAATGTTGGTGTTATTCTCTGCAGCTGCCGCAGCGACGATTATGAACATAAAGAATGCAAAAAAGACGTTTGAAGCTCTGGAGAAGAACAATCATTCACAACACCTCGTACAACAGCAGCAGCTACAGCATGCTTGAGTCCCGGACCTGGCTTTGTGGCATTGACTGACTGACTGACTGGGCACGTTGTTGTTGTTGATGATGTATTACTTACTGCAGGGCCAGATTTAGCTCCAGGCAAGCTGGACAGTTACCCAGATGCCTCCACATTCAGGGGGCCTCTTCAGTCCACATAATTTGTTTTTTGTTGTTCTAAACGTGTTTGGAAATGACACAAGTGGCGGTTTTTAGAAATCACTTCAAATTTAATTTTAAATTGTTTGTAGGAAAAGTCTTTGATGTACTCAAAAAGTGGATTTTTCTGCATGGATGACTATAAATGTTCTTGACATTTTTTGACATATCTAAATGTAAGTGCTTCACTATACTAGGCAGTGCACATGGCCCCTCCCATGTCTAAATCCAGCCCTGGCTCACTGTTTGTTGACAGTTGCTTGAATCATACCTGTCGTGTCAAGTCATTGTACGAACTCTGTAGGAAATGCTGCGTATTACATTACGTTGTTCCGCATCTACTGCTCTGCATTTGTTTGCGTTATGTTGGTTTGCTTCAGAGCATGCAGTGGGTGTGGCAGCTCTATGTGTTTGCAGCAGTCCTAGATTACATGTATATGATTTTGAACAAATTGTGATCTATAGTTGCAATCTGAAAATTAGAGACTGCCACAATAGCCAAGTAGATTTCGGCTGCAGTAGAACAGTTTTTGTTGTTTCTCAGTGCAGTGTTGCTTCTTTTATTTTTGCTGGCTGTAATGACATGTTATTGTGCATCTGACACACTTGTGCTCCGTTGGGTGAAATGAAATGACATTTGGCTGGGACACTCGCACTGCCTCAGATTGCATTGTAATTAGAATTTGACCCAGTCTCTCCTGGGAAGGGGTCATTTGGCCTCCACAGAAAACATGTTTATGCTTATGCCACCTAGTACGTAATATATTTTATATTAGGTTGGGCTTACTTGCATAGATGTCATACGGCTTTGCCTACACCTGCTGCTGTTCGTGATGTATACCGAAAAGGCTACTGCCAAGTGTACATTGAATTACTGATGACTGAGAGGTCTAGAAATTTGCTGGATAGTGATAAATGGACTGCAGTGTGTAAGAACTGGAAAATATAAAAGACCCACTTCTCTGCATGTTCCATTTTTATGCGCAACAGCAGCTACTGCTGTAGCGCATCTTAGCCATTGCAATTCTGTCCGTCCGTCTGTCACACGGGTGGATCAGTCAAAAGCGGTGTAAGCTAGAATCACCAAATCTTCACCTTCGGCTGCCTGGAAGACTCTAGTTTCAGGAACCATAAAGCTTTTCCATAAATTCGAAGGGGGTCACCCTGAACTAGGGTGCTAAATGAGAGGAGGGTAGTGAAAATCTGCGACATCCAGCCAATATGGCGTTGCCAGAGCGAGATAGTGGCGCCATCTGGTGAGTACAAGTAAGACACTATAAGCCTACATAATTTAGTTGTAGGGCGTCAGGCGCCATCTGGTGAATGATTATGTTTTACTGGGACTTCTGTGAAACTAGCCAAAAGCCGTATGGATGAGATCTATGGATGAAGTCTATGCATCAAGCGTACATCGCAGAGCTTTACTTGTTTTATTTTTATGTTGTCCTGAATTTCTATGCCTGTTGTAAATATTGATGCTTATTTGCTGATTTCTGCTCTTGACAGTATGGAGCATACACGTTGCATATAGGATTATGTTCTGTGATTCTACACTGTTCATTTATTTTGAAGTTTTGCATTGTTGTGCAGTTGAAAAAATTAGAGCTGTCGAAGCATTAATTTTTTTAACGCATTAATTAATGCGTTATTAACGCACCCAGGCTCGTCGACAGGGAGAGTAGGGGGGTAAGTTATCCCGGGCCCCGCAGCATTTGGACGGCCCTGCCTGTAAAATATAGAAAGTTAAAAACACATTTTAAGCATATAATCAACAATAACTGCCATCATAATTAACACATTATCTATTAGTCTGTCGTCAAAATAATTATTTATATACAGTAGCGATAGAACGACAACTGCAGTTTAGTTACTGGAATTCATTTGATTGTCAAATAAACGTAGTTTAACGGAATATTGGAACTTTTGCTTCACGGAATTAAGTAAATTAGCATAAATTTGCGTATGTGCATTAATTATTTTAACGCACGTTAATTTTTTTAACGCGTGTTAATTTATTAATGCATTAATTTAACAGCTCTAAAATGCATTTAGACCTGGTTCCATGCTATATGTTGAATACTGTGCTTAAAGGAAACATATTTTGAGAGCTTTTCCAGTATTAATTTGTTTGTCATTGGCATCAGCTACAATGACTGTTAAGTCTTAAAGTTGGCAGCTAAGCCGTTTGACCCGCAGAATATGCATGCCCGCTGTTTGAATGGCCATTTTCTAGGTGTTTTTGGGCTAGCTGTTTGCCCAATTGATTTCTGTGTCTGTTTTGCAGAACTTTTTGGGACAGTGTAATAACATGTTTTAGATGTTTTCTTGGTATATTTGCAGTGCAAATTACCGGTACAGTATGCAAGTGAAAGAATTTTGATACCCTTTCGTTATTTGGTAAAACTGTAACTAAATCGGTTGTTTTTTTTGATTCACACGGTAGATCCTGAGTAGCTGAAATCAGTTTCAAAACTGGTATTTAACCACCCGTGATTTTAGTCTCAGGAAAGACCAGTATTCTCAGTAACCTATGTTGTATTAACAGAGTGTAATTGGCAGCAATCACTGTACTTAAATACAACCCATTTCAGGATCAGACTATGTTGCTGTTAATGCAGTATGACGTTGTTATACTGCAAATTATGTTTGGGCTTTCGTGGATAGATTTCTTAATATCACTCAGTAACCCGTATGACATCTGTATGCTGAATGTATGTAAATAATGTATCCTCATACATACTGCAGTGAGTTTTGATTTCTGTTTGCAAGCCCGGTTCAGTCACTGAATGTGTAGAAAAGGTCAAGCGAATGAATTGTTATACGATGACCTATTTGTATACGATGTATTGTTATCAGTTCGTTAATCATTTAAATGTACTGTACATTATATCAGTAATTCTAATTAAGTAATAGTAATTCTGACTTGATACAGTAGTCTGATGTAAACTTATAGTTGCTTAGTTGCAGTTACAAACAGAGCACGTAAGTGGAGTGAGAAACAGCTGGTCTGCTAGAAGTCAGGTTAGCAGATCAGAGAGATAAGCAGGAGTTGGAAAAAAGAGGGGAGCCAAGCACAGAGTGTGGAATCGTTGAGTGAGAATGGAGCAGTGATTGGAGCTCACCGAAATAGGCTTGAGCATCAAGCAGAACTCGTCTCCAAAATGACAAACTAGACTTTGTCAGGCAGGACCTTAAATCTTACAGACTCGTGTAATACAACATGGCACAATTGGCTTCGCTGATATTTTCTGATTAATAACAAACTATTATGCTTGAAGACATTCCCCAAGCACAGGACATTTTCACATAGGCATGGTTGACCGATAATGAGTTTACCATACTATATGTGCAGTAAAAACCCTGTATTCTCTGCCGTAAGTTTATAATAATATTGTAATCTTGTAAGTGTTGTTTCTTGTGTTGTGTTGCTGCATGGCACGTGTGTTGTAGTTTATGCCAAACGAGAGACAAGTTGTCTGGAAAAAACCTGAAAAGTCATCAGGGACTTGGCCAAATGTCAGGGAATGGTCAGGGAATAATCTACTGGAAGATGCTGCAATCTTGTAAATGTTGGCATTGTTTGGTATGCTGGATGACATAGCACACATTGCCGTTGTTTATGATCACAGTTGTGTAGTGTATGCCTGTAGTTATAATGCTGTTGTTTGTAAGTCTTAAGTATGGGAATTAATTTTATTGCTGTCTATTTTTGTTACTGTATTATCAATAAACTGTGTGCATGGCCAGATTGTCATAGGCTTTGGACCTCCTCTGAAATATACAAAATTTATACTAGAAGCAATCTGTTGAGATACTGGTAGTGTCTGCAAAAAATGTCATCACTTCCTCATTCAGCCATGTTTAACATTTCCACAAAATTTTATCAAAATTTAACTCATGTATTAGAGTGGTCTTGGTGAGAAGTCAGCTGCCCCCAAAGCATGATTTTCTTTATCACTTCTCTTTGTCTCACTCAGTCTTTGGTAGGGCTAATTATTAGGTCAGCATGTTAACATGCTATGTGTGAATTGAATAGCCATAGTCAAGTTGGCAAGCTTTCCAGTATATTGCCAGCGTAAATTTATTTAACGTATTTTGTTTGTTTGTTTTTTACCATTGCATAGGTATGGGTTCTATAAGTTTGTGATCCTGGCAGTATCATTATTGCATGCCCTCTAATGTCCAAACTGAACTGAAGTCAACATCAGATTGAGTTCTTTTTCATTTAGTTTATTTTGGTTCAGGTTGCAGATGAACTAATCAGAACTTAAATCGATGCTGAGCTCAGTTCGTTTGCTTGTCCTTCGGTTCATTTCCTTCATAATGGGTTTATCGGTAATGCATCTTCAATTGAGTTGAACTGAACTTGGCATCTGATTCGGTTTATTTTGTTCTACGTTCACTTTTCTTAAGTTTGTTTGCTTAGGACGGGCCAGTGTTTAATGTTTACCATAATGCCGTTGTTGGATGTTGATTGCTGTTGCTGACTGGGTGTCCATCATCTGTATGTCTGTACTCATTTATCATGCTTGGCATTTAAAGTTTTATTAATTAGTTTTGTTTTGTCGTTGACATTTTCAACAGCCTGAATATATGCTGTATTTTTCAGTGTTTTTGTTTCGAGAGCTGTCAATTGCAATTGCTAGCTTAATTCTGTTGTTTACAAAATGTATACAAGTAACAGTATTTATATTAATCCTGATTGGCATTCTTAGTTATGGACATCATGCACGGTGGGCATGCAGTGGTAGACTTGAAATCAAGAAAATGTCAAACACTGATTATCGCAATCGTAAGTTCATGGCATAAAGATACACATTTATGAATGGTGGAACAAATGTGTGTGCAACTCAAAGATGCTTTTTGAGAATCTGTTGCTTGTTGAGTGTTGATGATGATGATGATGATGAAGGACGAATTAACTTTAGCGTGGCGTTAAGTCCTAAGACTACAAGGACACGTAACAATAAGTCTAAACAGTGAAGTCACGTAAAAGTAGTCAGTGCAGTGAAACGTTCAGACGTTGAGTTCAATCAACAATTAACAGCCTGAATATTAACAACACAGAAAATGTATTCTTAACTGAAGTATTTAAGTTAAAACGAGCAGTGCTTATATATTTAAACGAATACTGGAATGCAACAATTTATGTGACAATTGTGTTTGGCTCTTCAAAAATTCAAAACCATTTTGGTACATAAGTAGAGCAAAAATAACAAGAACAACTGATGGCGATTTTCTGACCGCATAAAAGACAATAGTTCTATTATCTTTGTAATTATAAATAATTTATTAATGATTTCAAAATAAATGATTACGATTATAGATTATATTGACAAAACTTATAGAGCTTATAACTTGCTTGTTAAAGAACCACGCCATTTTCAGGTTCTTAGAACTGTTTGAAACCTTTTCCGTGTGATCTCGGTAATAGTTTTAGTTATTTTTAGCGTGTTTTATGAGACGCCTGGAGGTAGTAAGCTGCTGGCTTCACGTCAGTTTTGAGTTTTTCGTAATTGAACCGTATATGTGCTATGCGGCATGTCAACTTAGCCAATCAGAGCATCCTATTCAGGTCACATGACCCACTCATGACGCTGTGCCCTATTGCAGTTGTTTTTGCGGGATTGCGAGGCAGAAAGGAATTGGCAAATTTGTTGATGTTTTTAATTTGTTAGTATTTATCTTTGTTTTACCAGTTAGCAATGGAATCTTTACCAGCCGGCGAAGAAGTGCCTATGGGCACCGTTACCAGTGATGACGCGGTAACTATTAGTCGTACTTTGTTGGTCGAATAATGGTTATAATCAGCGCCAAGCGTTTGGTGCCATGGCCAGTTCGCACGCAGTTGGAAATTGCTATGTGGCTGCCTATTGGTTTCATTGACGTACTGGAGAATGCGACATAATTGTGATTAATCTATTTTCATTTAATCGCACACTGTCGCATCAGATAGGGTCTTTTGTAAGTTGTCATTTGCATTTGTGGTTATTTATGCAAATAACCACTGGGAAGGATTGTACTATATTTGACCGAAGTGATTAGGATCACCGATTGGTGAAAATAAAATTAAAGGTGATTTGGTGATTTTAACCTTTAATTTTATTTTCACCGATCGGTTATCCTAATTAAAGCGATTAAGTTCACCGATTAATAGTAGCCGTGTGAACTAAAATCACCATCAGGGCAATGTAACAGCGATGTTTGCTTATTGCATATTGAAGTCTGGTGCTTGATGTCGATGCGACAAGTTGGAGACAGTCGGTGTTTGAAGTAATATACAGAGTATGAATGTAACACGTCACCGTTTCCGAGTTAACGGTTTCTGTTACGGCTGAATGACCTTCTTCGACCTTGGGTGCATTGATCCGATGATATCTTTTTGCTTCCAGAACAGGCGATCAGTAAGGTTCTAAATGAAATCTACCGATGTCGGGTGCTTTGGATCAGTTATCCGGGTTAGCAATGGAGCATGGATTGGTTATCTCGTTCTGATAGGTAGGTTGTTTGATGCCAGTATAGCGTGCTCCGGTCGCTGCAGAGTGTGGTGAGAGCTTTGCTGGTACCAGCTTTTCAGCAGTGTCTTTATCTTGGTTTTGGCTGTTCTGTGAGTTTTTCTTTCTGGTTATTGCCTGCTTAAATGACTTCCTATATAGGGTACTGCTGTTGCATCTTCCCCATACGTTTAGGCTATCTATCGCAATGGATTGCTGCTGGATATACAGTTGACAGCTTCACCAATCAGTGATTTTGACCTTATTCCTTATTTTCATTGATCAGTGATCTTGTTACAAAGGTTAAAAATGCTGATCGGTGATAATAACTTTTAGCCTAATTTCCACCGATCGATGATTTTAACTTTTTTGCTTATTTCTTCAATCACTGATCGTAACCGGTCCTGTATTTGACAACAATAATAGGTAAAATTTTGTAAATGTTATTTGTTTTTGACAGGCAGTTATTATCTTCTATTAATTATTATTCATTATTACAATTATTATAATGGCTATTTATGGCTTGCGTGTTAGGGGCTTTGGTAAAAAGCAGATCTGCTGATGTTACATCAGAGTTAGGGATGTGGTTAAGATTAGGGGGTTAGGGTTAGGAATATGGTTAGGGGATAGTTAGATTAATAAATTACAGTTTAATTACAGTTGTAGCATCCACAGTCTGCTTTTTACCGTGTAGTCGTGTGTTAAAGTTTAGGGTTTTGCATTACACTTGCTCATGGGGTCGCTGTTGGAATTAGATAGCCTTGACTTTATTGATGACAGTGTGTGATACTGAAAGGGATAAATAAGTAATGTCATTTGTTTTGCAGCCAAAAGAAGAGCCAGAAGCTGTTGAAAATGACACAGACAACACAGATGCTCCCACTGCAAAGAAAGTGAAGCTTGATGAAGCTGAGGTCAGTTAGAGAAATTTGGCAGGGGGGTCGCTAAATTTTGTGCTGTCGGAAAATTTTTCAAAAGCTGTTGTCAAAAAGTTTTTGTTCAAAAATGCTCGATTTCATCTGTAAAACTTTGTCTTGGGAAAATTTAGGGGCAGAATTCAAATTTGTTGCACCCATAATCTCCTCTCCTCAGACAACATGAACCCGTATCAGACATCCTTATCTTTACTGTAATGGCAGCTGTTTGATCAGATGTAGTAGTGTATGCAATAGCTAGGGAAAATTGTTATTTTGTGTGATGTTTGTGTAGGCCAGTATGTGTACTGCACATGTAAGACATATGTTGTTCTTTATTTGATGAGTGATTGCTGTAACTGAACAAAAAAAATTGTCTGCTTACATGTGATTTTTTAGTATCGTTATATATTACCAGTACTCAAACTGTAATCAGTCACAGGATTGTTTTTTTATTTTCTACTTATCTATACCAGTACATCTGTCATATTTCTCAGATGTTGAAATGGGAAAATTGTGAATTAAGGCTTCAAAATATTTTTTCCGAGCTGCGTTGTATTTTCTGCTGCAATTTGAGGGAATTGTGTCTCCTGTGAGTTTGTTCAGAGCGCTAGCTTAAAAACTTGCCTGCTGCGTATTGCCTTCATCTTCTGGCTTGTTCGTTAATACTGAATTGTTTCTTGTTGCTGTAGAGTGCTCTGGTAGAAAAGAAACGAAGGGGCGGTTACCAAAAACACAAGAAGATTGACACAACCCTCATGGAGGAAGGTACCAGCATTGCACAGTATTATCGATAACAGTTCCACTGTATCATAATTATCTTGTAGGGAATTGCTGACTTCCTCATGTTTGTTGTGAGAATTGATAGCTGTGTGGCTGTGAATGTGTTCTTTGAGTATTATAAATTAGGTGATCTAATTAAAAAAATTTTTTCCTTTGAGTTACAGCTGACTGATGTGAAATTGACCATGACCTGTCTGTCTGAAAAGAGGATTAAAAAGTTGGAAGTTGTGAAGGACTTCTTCGCAGCATTGCTTTCAAGAGCTACTCGCTTAATTAGTTTGCTGCTATTTATGAAACTTGACATGTCATGTCTTTATAATAATGACATTTCTGTACTGTTGTATTGATTATTGACTTTTTGCAGCACGTGCTGCTTATGGCGAGCTGGATGCATCCGAAGGTAGGCGCTTGAGAAAGCGGCCAGAACCAAAGCAACCGCCGCCAAAGAAAGCTAGCCCAGTGAGTTCTTGCTCATATGTAAAAGCATCAGATACATGTGTTAAGGAAAAAATCAAAATAATTAATTTACTTAGTATGTAAAAAAATTGTTATTTATGACGTTTTATTGACTAAGAGAAATAATAGCCAGAGTAGTCTGTTGTAACTAATTAATTATAATTAGCATTTGGTGTAACATATTGGACCTGGTGTAAGTTGTTTACTTTACCGGTAAGTGACTGTTCATAAAATTCTGATATTCTGCTCAGACACTTGCACTATTTTATTGACCATTTTCCAGGTAAGTTTTGTTAGCCAGACTTTGCTTTGATTTTCTTAAATTTGTCAATCATCATGCTCCCTTTTGGAGACTCTCAGAAGCTGTCATAAATTGCAGAAAAACAATTTGAATGTTACCGGTATGTTTGTTGTTGTGTCGCTTCATCTATTGAAGTCATGCCCAGTTCTCATGCATAGTTCATGTTTTGACAATTTTACTGTAGTAGCCTATCATGGTGATCGCTAAAGAATTTTTGCAGCAATCATTTGACCACTAGTTTCGAATGCAGTCTGCGTTTTAGGTTACCCAGTCAGCTGTGTATAGTATTCTTTCTCTGTTTACAGGTTTCTTTCGCATTCCTGAAAGTCCTGGAATTTTTTCATTATATTCAGCAGCATAAGCACTTTAAACATATGGGTCACATGAAGATGCAGCTTTTGATGAAAAGACATCTACTTGTAAATTAATATGTTGGCACTATTTTAATATGCTTTTAACTTGATTGCATGCAGTTTTACACTTAGCAACATATCACGTAATGTATAATAGTATGAACTAATGTCAACATTTAGTGCTCGAACGTTAATGTTGGCAGTCCTTGAAACCCTTTGAAAAGTCTTTGAATTTTTGTTTTATGGCTACAGTGTGCATTGGGCCGAACTGATATGGCCTCAGCGCTGGGCAGGTGTAACAGCCTGTTCTCCCCAGAGGTAAGGTAAGGACTACACTGGGAACCCTGTGGCTACTGGCACCCATTCTGTTGTTTGTCCAGAAACAACCGTCAACATCAAAGCGGGGCAGAAAGAAGAAAGTTGTCGAGGAGGAGGTAAAGGAGGAAGATGAAGCAAAGCCAGAAGATAACAAAGAGGAGGAATCAGGGAATGAGCCGGCAGCAAAACCAGCCGATGACACTACGGATGACACAACTGAGCATGACACGGCTGATGTAAAGGAAACTCCGGAAGAGTCGGCTTCAGCGGAAATGAAAGATGACGAACCCCCGGTTATGACACAATCCGAACAAAGGCTAGTAGCTACAAGGCATGCAATTATTAGGGCTGATGATGATTATCAAATTGTTAATAGTTGTTTTTAATTATCATTACTTTCAATTAAAATAAAGTCATTGTTCATCCTGTTTAGCAATGTTATCAGCTGACAGCTCATAAAAATGCTCGAGACTTCTTGGTGTTAGTTTTATACAATAAATGAAGCCATGTAGACAGATGAAGAATGTTTCTCTGCGACCATCGCAACTTATGAACAGCTATGCTTAAATTGTTAAAATTTTGCCTGAACAGGTATCTTGGCAGATAAAAGCACTCTTTTCAATTTCAAGGTCATAGTTCAAACGTCAAGGTCACTGGACCAGAGTACTTTGCTATTGCAAGATAAGACCTCCATGCTGATGTAGCTGCTGCTAGAGGGTCTGGCCTAGGCTATAGGCTGATGCTGGCGACATTGCTGAAAATATTGCAGTGTACCACGTCAGCTACCACAGACTGCTTAACCTATGCAAGGCCTGACAGTTTAGTTTAGCTTTATGTCTTTTGTCACAGGCCTGAGTCTGAACCTTCTCTCAGCACAGAGCCATCAGTTGCCACAGAGTCGGTCGCTTCAGCAGCAGAGGTTGTCATGGCATCAGAAAAACCAGAACAAGCCGAGGAGCAGAAAACCCCAACCCCGACAACCATGGAGCAACCTGAGTTGACGACAGAATCTAGCGCAGTGTCATCGGCAGCAGTGTCATCGGAATAATTGTCTATGACGACTCTTGCCGAGACTGATTTATAATCAGTCCTTTGCTGTCTTTGTTGCTGTGGATTCCGATATGTTCATGCCATTGATCTGCAAAAATTTGAGCTCCAACAAAGTACTAGACCAAAAGCAGTTAAAGTGTCAATAATGGCGGTTGGTACTTTTAGCGCACTGATAGTTATATTTATCCAGGCTTATGAACTAATAATTGCATAATTTAAAAACTCAAAAAAGTCAATTATCACACACATCCACCAAGTTTTTTTTGAGCATGTTTATTTGACAGTTTGACTGAAAAATTCATGAAAGTTCAATAAATCCGAAAAATGCATGTGTGGCTTTATGTGAAAAAAATGTTTTTTCATATTCTGCTGTGATGCCTCATTGCATTAGATCTTGGGTCATTTCTGGTGGCAGAATTAATGGCGCAAAAACGTCAACGAGTGTACAGTAGTTTGGAGATCAACTCATGCAGGCAGCTAGCTGGCTGATGGATAACATGTACAGAAGCTGAACTCGATTGATTGTTATATCATTGTACTAGGACTGCGATCGATTAAATAATTTTACTTGATTAATTTTGGAAAAAATGAGTCAATTTAGATTAACTTTTGTATCAACCAGAAGACCAAAAGCTGCAGAATTCAACTACTGCTGGTTGCTGTTATCTTTTGCGAACCACTAAATGAGCAGATTAGTGATGTTTTTAGTCTAATAAATGTTTTCATCGATTACTTTATGATTAATCGATTAATTAATCATTAATTTCCGCAGCCCTACATTGTAGCATTAAACATGTGTATGCATATTGCGTAGTGCAACGGTGCACAAGCTCTGTGGTAACAGACTGTCATCTTTTCCACATTGTACAAAAGAAAAATGACAAGAAAACTAAAATAAATATACTTTTGCTTTGCTAAGCTTTAGCAAGTTGGTATTTTTTGTGCTTGTGTAATAGTACAGTATGAGTTTTAAAATAATGGTAGTTCTCTAATCTTTTTTTGTACTCCTGGAATCTAAACCAACCGTGTCCAATGTCTGGTAACAATATTTAACTTAAACTGATAGTTTGCATTATGCCCATTTTTGAACTGTGCATTTATTTGTTCCATAATGTTTCTGGACATATCATTCTGCTGATAAATGCTGCAGTTATGCCCTGATCTGGCTTTCAAGACCACAGTTAATGGCCTTATTCTGGAAGAGTTTGTGCACCCTTGCTCTCAACCATGCAATGCTGTTGTGTTGCAGTTGGTTGATTTGGCAGCTTTTTGTTTCACTCATGGTAATCGGGTTTTTTCAAAATGAAGTGATGCGTGGTGACCATTGAACCAAAAAACCTGTGAATGTTTGGAAATTTGACAACTGTCATAGAATATTCAGATAATTAGGGATGTGACGAAGTTCGTATTCGCATTCGACAACATGCGAATATTCGGCAAATTTACAGCTATTCGATATTCAACGAATAGTTGGGGGAGTTTCTGGTGAATACGAATATTTTATTTTATTCAACTTGATTGAAGTTTATTGAATTTTAGATAGGAAATACTGCCAATGAAGAGAACACAGCACTCTGGATGTTTCATTTTCTTAATTGAACTGAATTGGCTGAACTTTGCCTTAGATACCGGTGCTGATTTTCACTGACTGAACACTGAACAACTATATTTGGATGTTTTGCTTTATTCAAATACTGGTATAGAGAAGTTTTCTTGAGGCTGAATAATTATTCGCATTCGTTATTCGACGAATAGCAAAGTTAATATTCGCATTCGACGAATGCGAATATTTTTTTGCTTCGTCACGTCCCTACAGATAATCTTATTGGCGGAAGGCCGTTTGGGCAAAACCAATGTTTAGTAGCAAAGTAATGGTATGATATCTTAGATGGTTCATTGGTTTGGTGGATTGAGTTGCATTGTTAACTTGTTATAGCATTATTCTGCTATAGCTTATTTTGGTATTGTCATTATTCATGGATAGCCACAACATGACCACTCGGGCTGCAGATGTTGGGAAATTTCACAACACCGGGGAGTTGTTGCTTGTTAATAGCTGCCAAATTTGTGTAGCAAACAATGTAGATAGTTTTGCGAAGTTGTATCTCGGTCGTCCCATTCATGCTGCTGATTGTTTCTTCACACTTTGTACTTGCTGCTAGTTCTGCATTGGGCCAAAGTTAGTGTTGTTGATAAATGATTGGTTAAAAACAGCAAGAGAAGGTTTGATTTTGCAGATTTTGAGCTCTGCAAATTTTGAATGCTGGCAAATATCTATAATTAAAAGGTTTTACTACTATTAATTGCTTTGCTTTTACCATGGTACACCAGAAAAATTAACTTTTACAAACTGAAGTAAGTGTGTACAAATTTGCTCAGATGAATGAGATATCAAAAGTTACTGTGCTATTTTACTGCATGTAAAATAGCAAGTTATATACTATATATTGACACATAAATAATACTTTTTAGCAGAAAAAGTCTTGTCACTGCTAATCGAAAATCTAACACGTAGTGGCGTAAGTTTCTTCACTTTGTACGTACTTTTACCTTAATGTATGCAGTGTATTTGTTTTATCCAATTAAGAACTCTGCCGCAAAACAATAATTTTATCACAGTGCTGATGTTATGAGTGTAAACGGCTGTACAAATGTGCATTAGTTGGGTATGCGTAACTGGATTTTTTTCGCGGCAATCTAGATTCTTCTGTGGATTTTGGATTATCCAGGATTATTTTGTATAATCACCTTATTGTTGGCTTATTGCAGTCGAAACACTGTTCTTCATATTTGTGCTGTATTAACTTTTTTTCATTGCAGGCTTGTACCTACAAAGCATAGATGTGCAAAGTTTGTGGGAAACGTGGAAATTCATGGCTAGTTTGTAAGATGCTTTGTTTTGTAATAAGTCTGGATGGACATGGTTTCAAAAAGTTATTGAGATTTTATGTAGGTACTTTACGTTGTATATTTCTCTGCATAAACCAGCATTGGCATTTAGCATGTGTATATGTAGTGCGTTATAATTGAATGCAATTTTTAAACATGCAGCAACGAACAGTTGTCTCTATAGCAGTTTCCCAGGTTCCATGTGTTAATAGTTTTCGTTATTTGCATTTTGTCGTAGCTCAGTAGCTTTGATTTTACAGATAAGATTTATTTATGTTATTGCTAACTGTTACGTGTTAACACTTGTGGTATGTAATAACCTCTTTTTATGTTTATCTGTCATTAAGAAATTACTCTCTTGCTGCCTCACCTTTCTATATTTTGCTGGGTTGTGCATTAACAGATATTAATTAAACCAAACATGAAATGGCAGTGCCATATGATGTCATATTTTTTGATTGTTGAAAGTAAGTTCATTTAAAGATGGCTTGTAGTGTACATTCTACACTTCTCGTACAAACTAGTTTTGGCTACTTTCAGCTCCCACGGTGTCATTTGACTAAATCTTTAACCCAGTTTTGTGATGTTACTTATTGCTTTTAGAATCACTTTGGTTGAATGACTATCAAAGTTATCATCGTCTTTATGCTGTTTTGAATTTGTGCATGAAAATGGTGTGCAGCTTGTTTTAGTATAACAAAGGGCAGCTAGTGTTAGGTGCTTCGTTATTCATCGTTTTACTGTATTTTAAAGTGAGTTGCAGTTAAAGTCTATTTATTTGACAATTTTAAATTAAAATTGTTGATGTTTTTGTTAAGGAGTTGTTCTGGTAGTTGGTTGCCACTATGCTGTGTATTTTGTGTGTTTTTAATGCTGGCTTACTAATGTTGGGCAATGACACACATTGTGATGAAAAAAACATGTTGGTACTAGACTTTACTGCGGAAAAAGTGAATAGTGTTGAAAATTGGACTCATAAATGGTCATTTGAAGAGAGGGATTTTTCTACCATGCCAGAATGTTGGTGCCAGTTTTCAGCAGCTTGTGTCATTATCTTTATTGCAGTTGAAAGGTTCAGATACGAACAGTTTACAAGTCTGCTGACATAGTTTGTTGCAGCTTGTATTATTGCATATTCAGTTAATTTTCTGCTGCTTGCTGTATGCAGTAAATGTGTTTTATGGGTGCACATTTTCTGCACGTTGTACATTGTGCAAAATTATGTTTGAATTATTACACGTTTCTGTCAGAATTACAGTGCTCAGAAGCCTGTTTGTTTATGACATTTGTTCTTCTTATATACTTTTGAGCCTTTGCTTCTAGTAGACTTAGGTGATCACTGGGGCTTTGAGGACATTTGAGTTTTCTATTTCTGCATTCATCAGTTTGTCGGGTCTGCAGAGAGCACGGTATTTCGGGGCCCATTGAAAGAAATCTTAACCAAACTGGTTGATTATGTTGTTCAGGTCAGATACGAACTGATTATAAGCTTGGAAGTTCAGGTGGTCAGTCAGTCAAGGTTGCTACTGTACAAGGCAGATGCAAAGAATTGATGGCTTTAATGCATTACTGTCAAAATCGAACGTAACAGCTTGCCATGGACTTGACTTACGACTGTGGTTTTTAAAGTCTTTTTGTAACCTTGTTAAGATTATTGGCTTTGAAATCCGAAGATTAAACAGAAGTAGAAAATCTACTCCAGTCCACTTCGTTCGAGTCTTGAGTACAAGAACGGTGGCTTTGTTCAGTGGGTTCAACGAGAGGATATGTTAGTAAAATTACGTATTCGCAATGCTCAAGCACAACAGCATGTCACAAGTTAGTCAACACTGTGGATGTACTCTAACACAGCAGTTAGTTTAAACACAAACTGCTGTTACTTCCAGTGGGTTCAAAATCACGAATGGCGAGTTGTCACCTGAATAAGGAAGACTCGAGCCATTGCCTAACATTGCCATTGCCGTGCTCGACGAGTAGGCCTACTAGATCGCTGTCTATTACCCATTCCGCCGTTTCGTTGAGATCTAAGAATGTACGCTGATCTCGAATTGCGGTACCAAAACGCCGAAGTAAGTCGTAGAGGAAATATGTTTTCCGACTGTCTCCAGATACCGTGGTTGATCGGCAACCCACAGCGTTCTGGAAGTCTGACGCCGACGAGAAAGTGGCGCCTTGAGTCTCAGACAGGATCTTAGTGCCCACACTGCACCACTTCAATTTATTGTAGACTTAGCGGACAAGTCGTAGCCTAGGCTACAATCTGTGCATTATCTTTCTTTTCTAGGCCTGCTGTTCGCTGTACGACAAAATCGCACACGGCAAGTGGAGTTTGCGTATAAACGATTGAAAAATGCAGAATATAGCTGGAATGAGATTGTTCCGAGTGCCGCGTGGCGTCAGCTGGGACGGACGTCATAAAACTGCTTTCGTTGATATTATCGTAATTGTGACTAACGCTGTCGTACCGGAGCCCGGGACATGACTGGCCCTTGAGACCTGTCGGGACTTTTTCACCGTGGTCACTTCAGACGACGTCGCACTCTTCCTGGAGTGGATTATATAGGGACACTTGTCGCTGTCTAGCGTCTGTTTGCCGGACCGGACATTGTTCCATCTTCCGCTTCAACACAGTGAGTCGTGACAACCTAGGAACATAGGTCGGCCCAGTGCCGACATATTGTGCGGCCGTCCGCGTGGAGCTCCTCAACCTAACACTGATCTCCGACCTTTCACCCTTTGAACTGAAAATTGCCATAGTGCGATCGGCGATTATTCTTGTCCTGACGAACGTTTACCAATTTGGTTTTCCTACACTTTTTTCTTCTCGAGTTAGTAGCCCGTACGAGACAGACGAGCAAGACCCGTAACGCCGTATTGCTGCTTATTGAGACGGCCGCAACAACAAGACACCAAATTCTTGTTCATGTCTTCGCCATAGGCCTTATATGAAGTTCATAATGTCGGCAAGATTATGTCTCGGCATGCTCGTTTTCGGACATTATTATTTCACAGCGTGCGTACAGTGGCGGCGCCACGACATCAGTACAGCTACGTTTGGTCAGTACATGGTTAGTGAAGTCTTAAAAGAGGTCATTAGCTTTGCAAATGCTCGAAGGCATCTCGTCAAGCCAGTAAGTAAATGTATTTTGCCTGAACAAAAATAATAAACGATTATAGAATAGGAATCGCGACTTACATTTTCTTGGCTTGTAAGTAGGCTAAGCTTAGTGAAATGTAACTAGGCGGGGCCTATTGAAATTTGAGTCAGCCAAGGCTTCGTGTGCACCACGTAGTGTAGCGGCGCATATAATGTACGGTTAAATCTCCAATTAAACCTCTTATCGCAAATTTCCCGCTAAATTGTCAGTGAAAGAATTGTGAAAATCGATAAATATTTGAAAAAGTCGTGGCCGTTAATACGGGGTCGTGTTTTTTCTTGACCTGTGGTGTACGCCTGTGGTACAGTAGGCCTATTAATTACGGAAATGAATTTTAAAAACTGCATGCATATGGGACACCGCCGCGCTGTGAGTCAATTAGTTAAATGCAGCAGCTTTCGAGACGTAATGACGGTCGTTGACACAAGAAGAATAAAAGACTTGGAGGTCGAGTCCATTTTTTGTTGAAAGTGGATTTCTTCAACGACGTTCTCCGGAAGTTCGCATTGTATGCACGTGCACCTAGACAGCGGTTTCAATTCCCTATAGCGATCGAAGCGACGCAATAGAATGTATGGGAGACAATGGAAGATCGTTGCCAAACATTTGCCGCTATCGCCGTTAGCGTTGCGGTCTACAGGAATAGTATAAGACAAACAGCACTGGCGGGCGGATTTCGAAATAGTAATGCTATTGACAGAAAAAAAGCTGACGTTATACTACAAAGTAGGAACGTAGTAGGCCCTAAGCGTGAACATGTTTTATTTAGTTTTCAGCATGGTTAAAAGGTAACTATAACTGTTTTTAACCATAGTTTACAGTTACACCAACATTCAAAAAGGCAGCGTATCAGAGGCCTACGTATTGTTTTAAAAATACGTATTTTAGAGCAGCGTCGTGGGTTAAAAAGTAAGTTGGGAAAAATTGCGATTTTTAAGAAATTAAGAGAGACAGAGAGACAGCTGAAAATTTCCGACAGAGGAGTTTATGGGTGCTTAGGATTTTAATTTTGCCCAATTTTTAAATAAGGGGTTTTATTCCAAATTTTGCATTTTGAACAAATATTTTTGTACCAAAAAAATTAAACAATTTTCCGACCGCTTAAAATTTGGAAGATCGCCCCCTTTTCCCGCCACGACGCTTTTGGTATTCTAAGTTAACGTATTCTATTTTTGTAAAAATGATCCTCGAACACATGTTCACTTTACTAGGGAAACTGGTAAATTAAAAAAACGCACTTGACAGTATAAAACACATACAAAAATCTTTATTTACCAGAAAGAACGGTAAAAAGGAAAAATGGATTGCGTCTTTCACGGGCGGACTAGTTTGTCCGCTTTATGTGACTGATTAGCCTACGTTTGTAGTTTTCAGTTTCTACCATTCAGACGGCAAAACCTGCCCACACATTTTCTGCACGTACACGGGAAGAACGTAACGCGAATCGTGCTTGTTTGTTATGACGAAAAAAGTTCACGGAGCGAGAAAAATCACATCACGTCACGGTAGTGGGTCACATGATATTACGCGGTAAAATGGTTCTGTTACACAATGCACTTCAATGGCCACAGACACTTTGATAAGACCGTGATTAGGTCTAGCCTGCATGTAAACATTTTTAATAGGGCCTACCGTTATCGTAATATTTTTTGCAAAAGTTTTTTTTTGGTTTCATTTTACACGCGACGACGGCCTAGCAAGCAGGCAGTATGTGTAGCGTTTGCGCGAATAAAATTGCTGCCAAAAACTTGATTCTCCGTCACTTAGGCTCTTGGTGTGAGAGTATTTAATTTGCTGAAAGTCTGTTTCTATGCCGAAAAGTCCAAAAAGTCTTAGGCCTATAACGGAAATACGACGTCGTGTTTTTCTTGACGTGACGTGGGTGTGTCGCTATGCGTTTATAAATACACAAGTTTTATCCAGCCTATGCAAAAATCCAACTGTGCAGTGCACCATACGCGTTTGCAAACAGTCGGAAAGGCGGTTCAGCGTGCAAACATACCACCGCCTCAATCAGCCATGTTATGAGACCTTTACCTCGTAACTCGTGAGCTATTACTCATTCCCATCCCGCTAAGAATAGGAGGCTCAGTGGCTGAGTGACATGAGCGCACAGGTAAGCTTAATGATACTGAACGCCACAGACTGGGTAATAGACGTGATGAACATTAGTGAAATTAAAACAGCAAAAAGTATAGTATTTTGACATATATGAAAATTGTAAACGCTGCGAAAAAAGTAAACTTAAACGTAACCTTTCAGTAATAATGTATTGCTTTTCGATACAGCTCTTTTTTGTATTTAACAATTTTTGGCATGACATATAAGCTAAGCAAATGATAATTTTAAATACAAAATTTGTTTATTATTTTGGCTTATTATGTATCATTGTTTCATTATTTTCGTTTTTTGTGCACGACTGCATCAGCGTCATTTCACGCTGACCGTTCATCGTTCATAAGAATAACCTTGACATCAAATTTTTAAACGTTAAAAGCGCATTATTTATCTTAAAAATGGGTGAAAGTGTTATAAACGTTTAGTACAACTACGATGGACCGGGTTGGGTAGCTATAAGTCGGTATGTGCTGCTAAATGGCGTCGATGCGAGTGCCACTTTCTAATGCCAGCGGAGCCGTTACCGGACGTGGCGCCCGGCTGCGAGACCATCTCGACGTCATTGGTAAACCGGAGTCTTGGAGGTCGGCAGCAGCAGCAGAAGGATGTATCGCCGTGCAACTGCGACAGACGTCGCGTCGTCGCCGTTGTAGTCTCGAACGACGAACAGAAAGAGTAAGAACAAGAATGCAAAAACAGGAACAGGAGAAAAAAACAAGAAGAACATCAAACACCAAGAAGTACAAGTCTGAAATCATCTCATATCAACCTCATCGTTACCCATAAGATCAAGGACAAAAAACGGAAGAAGATAAAGGAGTAGAAAAGAAGTTACAAACAAATGAAACTAAAAAGAGAAAAAAGAAAACACTGGAATGTCTCAGGTCAACCTCATCGTCTGCCGCGGGATAAGGACAGACGAGAGAAATAAAGCGAAGTCTCGAACGACGAAGGAGCAGGGCGGCAGTACAACTGGCTCGTGAGACGGTCGCGAAATCCTCGGTTGAAGACGACATAAATGACAAAGTTAACAGCAGCGTTAATCGCCAACATGGTGTCAGTTATTTCGCGTATCGCCTTGACCAGATAGCTGTCCGATTCCGTATATCCGAGGCCAAGGATAAACGTTGCAATAAAGTAGTCGTAGACCACCAGCAGTTTCCTACTGGTGGTCCATTGTGAAACTGCGCCAATCTTGCACAGTTATGTAGTTATGGAGATCCCACCACACCCGTAACGCCCGTCACTACTTTGCTAACTCTTTCGTCAACGAAATTTATCGCGTCATCATTTGTTTCGTCAGTACAGATGGGAGTCCGTATATCCGAGGTAAAGAGCGGACATGACGGCATCCGGGATTATGCAGACGACGAACACGACGACGACGACGACAAGCATGATGGCGATGCGCCTGCGCACTGCAACCTTCCGGTCGTCGACGCGCATGTTCGGTCGGCGGCGCAGCGCGGCCACGATGGCGAATCCGGTGACGACCAGGATTACGACGGGTATGATTGAGCGCAGCAGGCTCTGCGTCCAGTTGTAAGACCAGACGAAGGCGTCGACGCGCCAAAGTTGCGTCAGTTCGACGTCTAATTGCGAAGTTCCGTTGCCGAGGTCGACGCTTACCGTCCTATAGCGTAGTGCCGTCACCGCTGAATTAGTCTCTACAGTTAGTTCGTTAGATACGACGCTATAGGAACGTGTCTTCATTGATTGATTGATTGACAGTCTTATGGTCTTATGAAAAGATCGGTCTCAGACCAGCAAGCCTTGATCTTAATCTTATATTTTTGGTTCTGGACTTCTTTGGTTTTTGCTTCCAGCACCAAGTATCCGCTGAAGAAATGCTTTAGCCATCAGTCTTCTTTTTTATTTACTGTTAATAATTAAACACGTGCGCATCTGCAATACTGCCGTTACTTAACCTGTCTTGGTCTTAGTCTTGACATTTTGGTTTTGTTTTTACAACTGTTGATTGATTGACTGTCTGGTGGTATAGTCCGGTAGCGTAGTGCCGACGGCACGGCGATTGACGTCATGACTAAAACGACTGCACCGGCCACACCACGTGACCTCGCCGCTGACGTCATCGACCGCGTGCGCGTCGGCCAGCAGACGAGGAGGTATCTCTCCACCGCCAGCGACACGACCAGCCAGGCGGACACACAGACAGCGGCGTTGAACACGAAGTGTGCGTACGGATACAGGTAAGCGTACATGCTCTGCCCGGCGTCCGGATTAACCTGCATCGTAGCACACGTGGCCGAGTAGAGTAGGTCGTTGATGAGTTTGACTGCATCGCTGACAGCCAGTGCCGCCAGCAGAACATCTGTCGACGACAGCGCCGCCTTGTGAGCAAGAACGACAATGATGAGGGTGTTGCCGGTGAGACCAAAGATGCAGATGATAGGGTACAGAATGAGACCGGTGATGAAGCGCGCCGCTGTGTAGAGCTCGTAGTATGGCTGCTGACGCTGAATGATCTCAACGTATTCGCCGTTATCTTCGCTCGTCTCCGTCACCAACGTGACGTCATCGTTGACGTCACCGGTCTCCATCAGCGTTCAGCAATGTCTCGCGCTGTATTCAAACAACGGCAACATCTTACATGCCATAGATGGAAACTGTAAAAAATGTTTTTTGGCATTTAGAAGCGTTTGCTTGCAAAACCAAACGTTTTCATACGTTTGTAAACGTTTTTTTCTAATTAACGTTGTTCTTTTTATTCAGTATATGTTTGTCTGGGTATGTCATTTGACGTTTGTCATATGGTATGACCAAAAACTTGGTAAATTTATTTTATCAGTACCACTTCGATCTGTTTACATTATTTATGATTATGAGCCTATTTCAAACCAATGTCATTCCTAAATTAATCGTTCAACTTTTGTTAATTTAAAAAAAAAATTTTTATCGTTCAAGTTGTATGTAAAACACAGAGTTTTTTATTGCTGACAATAAAATATTTTATTTACTTTTTTGTGCTGCAGTTGTAAATATAGTTATACAGATAGGCTGACTTTTACGTAGGCGCAGTATCTTCGGGAAGCTGCAGATTGTTGAGACAGTGTACCGCCGCGTGGTTCCTTCCTGATATACTAGTTTGGTTCAAAGTGTGGGCTGTATTTTACCCGTCGCGAGCCGAAAAATTTACGAGCTGTGCCGGAAAAAGCTTGAGCGAGTGCGTCGCGGGCCAATTTAACACTGTTCTCAGCGGGTCGTGTAGATGCGACGCCATAAGTCATTGTGTAGTCGCGTAACGTTGAAGCAATTACGCGTCTTCTAACAGGCTTAGCCCTCCCTACTGGGCCGCAAGCACGAACAAGCGTTGCGAGAACATTTTTTCACGCAGGAACGGATGGGAGCGTCGGCGCCTTAAATTGCATTTTGTAAACGTCTACAACGTGAGAATCAAGAAAGCTCGCCGTCGAATTGGCCAGTTTACAAAATTCTGCTTAATGAATTACTGTCCGGAGAATTTGCAATAAAAGACTGATTACAGATCCACCACATCTAAAACGCGTCGCTATGTACGTTACCTTAATTTGCGTGAGTGGGCAGCGATGAACCTCTCTTCTTTCTTACTGATTAATAACATATTTATTGTTGACCCTGTGATTCGCCGGGTTAATGTGATAAATATTAATTTTGATAACGATATTTAAATACTAAGCAAATACCTGGACATTACGAAGTATTTGAATACATGGAAGAATTTTTAAGCTCACTTATACAGACCGGAAGCACCAATCACTTATTTTAAAATGTCATGTATTATTTTCTGTCTGTCTCTGTCTGGTTTTACACTGTTTTGTGTAAATAAAGATTATTAGTACAATAATACAGTAAATCATACAAGTTCAATATTTATAAAAGTTGCATGCGATGTCGTCGGAAATTGTTGTTTTCTGAGTTATTTAGAAGACGCCGACGCCGAAATCTTTGATAATGCAAAACATCGATTTGGCCCATACAATGTGCAAATTTGCAGACAGTGTTGCAGCCAGTATTTGGAAAGTTTTAAACACTTGTTACTTCTTCAAAGTATTTCAATAACGCTTCGGTCTTTAAATGAGCCTACTCTGCCATTCGTTAATATTTAAATACTTGCCATTTAATGCTGTCTTAGTATTTAAATAGCACTTCAATAATTGAAGTAGGCCTATTTAAATTTTAAATGCTTCACAAAGCTGGTGATTCATGCGCGAAATTTGAACAATTAATTGACGTAGGGCCTACTTAAACTTAAACTTAGTTCCTCCAGTTCCGTGTGAAACATTGGTCGACGATTCGTCTCCAGTTGGCACGATCAGGTGGTACAATTAATGGCAAACAAATTTTGATGGATTTATCGTACGCTTAAGTTTCTGTAGTGGTCTATTTGCATGCGTTAGGTTGCGTTTGGTAAACATAAATGGACCCATTCATGTATACGTCTGTGTAGACACTAGACTGTGTTACGTAACGTCTATTCCCAGCAGCACTCGCTCTTCATCACTGTGTCAATAATAATACCGGTAGTCTAGTCAACCCTGAATCATACCCGGGCACCTGGCGCCCAAACACCGCTCAAATTCATCAATCTCTTCCAGCCCAATCCCAAACCGGTTTTCTTCTCGTCCGCCCGACCGGTTTCACCAATTCATCATTATTATACTCCACAGACTGCTTTCGCCAGTCATCACTCATTCATAGCCTAGTGGCTACTCTATTTCACCATCGGCTAAAACTCGCCCACGCCAGAAGCCAGTGGTAAACAATGAATTGCATTTAAGCATTCCTGGAATTTTTTGCCGGATGTCTTGTGCTCGTCGATTTTCTGTATGTTTGTTAGGTTATTTTTCTTCCTTTCTGTCTTGCGCGGTACACTAAGCTGGTTACACGTTCGCCATGCTAGCAGCGGACGACAGAAATCGTTTCGAAGAAGGCAACAGCGATTGCCGAAACGTCAACCACTAAACGAATAAAGGTTGTAATCTGATGAATTTGCGTAGCTCATTGTCTACGTGTTCGCTTTTAGGAAATAGGAATGCATACACAGTCTGCTTCCTATGCTGTGTTATCCCGAGGTCGCACTATAGTAGATCCTACTGCATCTTCACCGTTCTGTCCAGTACACTTACTTAGCACTTAGATCCTCCGGTCCTTGATAGGACAATGGGCAGCAAGAGTCCAGTAAGGCTACATAAAAAGCGTCGTAGCAAGTTAAGTTTGTCTGCCAACTTTGTTTGGTTCGTATTTCGGTCTCTGAGCCGACGAAGTATCAAACACTACAGAGCAACAAACAATATCAGTTATGGCAGTTGAGTTGACGTTTATAAACGTGTCCGCAAAATTACAAACACGTTGAGTTTTTTGGCAAAATGTTAAATAAACGTTTTAATGTTTTATAAAAACGCTTTTAACGATTTTACAATAAATTGTCCCGAACGTTGATATAAATTAGGCCTTCGTCATAACCACTCATATTAGCCTGATTCAATTCAACAAATTTACAAAAACACGGACAAAACCACCAATTAAGCGTTTGGCGTTCAAGCGACTCAGCGTATAATGTCTATTGTGTGAACATGAAAATTCTGTTGGTGCGTACGTCGCACTCGTCCGAGCAATTATCCCAGGAAAAAGAAGCCAGTTTGTGCTACAGAACGTATGGTCGACGCTGCCGCCGTCGCTAATAGGGTAAACGCATACAAAGTAACAGACTCCATGGTCGCAGTGCCTGGTTTCAGTAGCGCGGTCACTATGTCGCAAAATGTTCAACAGATCGAAATCGACGGACGCGAAATGGTAGTCAATTGTGACAGATATAGCAGCAATGTAGCCCCTTAAAAACCACAACAACAAACAAGAAATTTGAGCTAATGCTTACGAGACGCGCGAAAGCCTATAGCAGTTCCGGTTCAGTAGTTTAGCTAAAAATTGGGGCGTTCACGCTAAGTTAATATACAAATACCAAATTCTTTATCTGGATCGCATAACGACAGTTACGTGGCGCCCAAAAAATCCATAAACCCCCTATTTTGGCGTTCAAGGTCATCCAAAGTCATTGAATTTGGCGCCGATCGAGAGCCAGTGTACGACTTCCTATTAGTGATTAATAGTAACCTAGGCCCTATCTCGCACCGTTACTGAGATACAGCGACTTATTGGCAAAAATCGCAAGTTTTGCCCACCCCCTCTCATTTAGCGCCCTCGTTCGGGCTGACCCTCTTCGAATTTATAGAAAAGCTTTACGGTTCCTGAAACTAAAATCCTCCAGGTGAAGATTTGGTAATTCTAGCCTTCACCGTTTTTGACTGATCCACCCGTGTGACAGACGGACGGACGGACGGACAGAATTGCGATGGCTAAGACGCGATGAAAGCAGTAGCTGCTTTCGCGTAAAAATAAAGTTGCCGTCTTGGTCTTGGCTTAAGTAAAAAAAACTGAGAATTTTAAAACATGTCTCACTTATAACTGTTAGAGTTTTAATACTGTACTAATTATAGGACGAATTTCGACGAAATAACTATTATGTTTTTTTGTGTGTACCGATAACAAAAATAATTGCAATTTTTTTAAAATTGAAAGCCAGTTGCATTTTCTTTCTCTTCAGCCAAAGGGTCTACTCTACTCCATTGAACTCCATTCCTTAGACCAACCAGACTTCTAAGGAGTCTAAGTCGACCTTTTAGCACTATCGGCTCGCCAACTGGAATTTCTGGCGGCTAGTCGGTAATACGGCTAGCCGAACACTGCTGTCGCCAGTGGCGTCGCGAGTTAAAAAAAGTAGACCGAGCATAAATAGCAAATTTCCGACAGCGAAAATTATGCGTGCTCAAAATGCCAACTTTGCCGCTAAATTTCTCTAGAATGAGAGTTTTTCAGTCCAAAAATTTGCTTTTCCGATTAGAAGATGATTTTTCGATATTTCCCTAACAGCTCAAAATTTAGGGGATTTCCACCCTTCCCCACGGCCACGACTTTACTGCTGGTGGCGGCTTACGAATTTAAAATCTAGACCAAATACAATCAGGAGTAATTTAGTCATTTAGGCCTTTTTCTATGATGATAAAGCTGACCATTACAATAATCAATTCATTACCTGGATATCTTTTCGCTGCGTCTCCGCACGTTATATCATCGACGTCCAGCAGGCGTCTATACAGACAGCGGCTCAAGCCGTCAGCAGCGTGTAGACCTGTCTCGTTACTCGATACAGCCAGCTTCTATATGACGCCTGAGAGACGCAGCAACTGATCCTGTCTGTCAAAACCTTTCTGAGACTTCTAGTGGACAAACACAGAAAAAAACAGACAGACAGACGGACAGATAGACAGACCTACCGGACAACTGATCGTGTCTGTCTACATTCTACAAGATGCCAATGGGTGCACCGAGCAGCCGGGAAACTGTGCAGACGCCCCGACCAGGCTTAGCGCACTGTGCACGCGTCGCACGCACAGCTAAGTCCGACCCCGAGACACGCCGGATTTGCCACCAGGACTGAGACGATACTGTACAGCTTATCCTGGAAATCATGGGTGCAAGGGAGGACGCGTACGGGTTGCATCGTCCCGCTTGACTTCGGTTTAAATAGGCCTACAAATGTCTACCACCAAACTTATAAGACGTCTCGCAAGTCCAAATGAGGAATTATTATCGGTTAGAGCGACTATGCTGTACAGTTTATCCCAGTTTATGTTCTCGTTTTGAGATGCAACGCGTTCTAATAAAAACAACGAAAAAACGTACACAGCACTTGCTTAAAGTATACGACAGCTGTCAGTGGAGTGTGCTATTGTTGTCACGGATCTTTTCTGCTCACGTTTTTACGCGCGAGAGCTAGCATAGCTACGTATTAGCTATGGTAATTCTGTCTTGGTGTCTTGATGTCTTGGTGTCCGTCACAACCCGGTACCGATCGGAGCCCAGATGAGATAAGGCTTCTGGTTTCCACCGTATAATAGCTAAGAGTCTCTAGTATTTTGTGACAAAATTTCATGCCACTGGGTGAAGAGGGTCCCCACGAACGAGAGGAAGAAAAAGGGGCACCTTGTTAAAAGGCGTTATTCCACCGCTATTGGCTCGTCTAACGTGAAAATGGTTGCAGATAGGCACAGACATGCTGCTTATCATAACAAGCACTGGCAACGAGTTTCTTAAAAATGTCAACATCGATGACCTTGAATGACCTTGAACTCTCAAAATAGGGGGTTTTAGAAAAAATTTTTCGCGATTTCGAGCTGCAACACGCATTTCAAGAGTGAATTGCGCCGAAATGGCTGGAGATAAACCAAGATAACCTGCGTATAAAATTTTTAGCATAGAATGTAGATTTCAGCAATTTAAGTCTGGACCCTCTAGGTTCAAGGAGGCCTGCGCACGTGGGTGTCAAAAAGGGGTTCCCCTCTTAAAAGTGATTATTTATCTGCTGCTGGCTTGCCTAACGTGAAAATGATTGCAGATAGGCACAGACATGCTGCCTAACATAACAAGCACTAGCGACGAGCTTCTTAGGATTGTCAACATTGATGACTTTGATTAACTTTAAACCCTAAAAATAGGGGTTTTTAGTGATTTGTTGGCGATTTTTGGCTGCAAAGGAGTGAATTGCGATGAAATGGATGGAGATAGACTCAAGATTACCTGCGAACATGAACCGCTATGGGCTCTCGCGCGTCTCATGAGCATTAACTCAGATTTCTTGTTTTTTTCAGCAGTCTCGTGTTTTTTAGCTATTGTCATCTTTTATTTCAGACTTTTAACTTTATAGTCACTTGGCTTTTTTGGGGTTTATAATTTTATGCGCTCGTACATTTCGGCACTTGCTTTACGGTCTATTTTTTCCGCATTTTAGTTTTGTTAAAATTAGGTTTAGTTCTTTTAGTTTAGTATGCTCGACTAACTGGCAGTTTTTTTTAAAAGTTTTCGTACTCTTTTTTAGTGCTAATTTTTAAAATCATATTATATCATATTATATTACACATAATTAAAATCCTATTGTTTAGCAACATTATTGTTCCAAATTTTATTTATTCGTCTATTTATCGATAAATTGGTTTCAAGCAGCAAAGGCCCACGAGAACAAATTAAAGCACAGAAAACAAAAAAAGACTGAGACAGACAGCGTAGGCCTAGAACCATAAAAACACGTTACATACAAAACATAATTTGCATAAAACCTAATAATTCTAGTGCATTTTGTAAATGTGACTAATTGTATGCAGTTTTACACAGTGTGCACTTTAAAATGGAGCAGCTAAGCTTATCTTTCATTTTCATGAAACAGCAAAGAAGTTAATACAAAAATTGCCACAGTGTCGAGCTTTGCTTATAACAAGAAGACCTATCTGTAGAGCTAGACTTCCCATTGCCTAATACATAAATAATACAGTGCATTTTCCACACATAGCAAGATTCTGTAAGCTGGAGGAATCTTAAGAACTTCAATAAGTGCGGTGAGATAATGATGGAAAATGATTGATAGCGATATATCGAATAACAATAATAGACGGATGCAATTCATCTGTAGGCACGCAGATTACTGAATCCAGCCGACTCACAACAGTATCAACTTACCGTCATGAAACCCGCACACCAGCGCTGCTATTTTAAGGTTAGAATTACCGTTTGATTACTTGTTCGCTTGGAAAAACATCAAATAGTTATAATATTTGAATTTATTGTAATGACTTTTTGGATCTGTGGCCTAAAAGATCCTCCCCCGTGAAGGAGTAAACCTGGTAAAAATTGCTATAACGTTATTCTTAGACCATGCCTAATCTTTCCAAAAATTGGTCAACGTTCGTCTAGAATATTCTTCAAGCTGACTATACGTACAAACGAGCAGATTCCATAGCCTTCTTCTCGTCCTAGGTGCCTGTAGTTTGTGCTATGGTTTTACTCGTAGTTTTGCATCACGTGTTCGCTGCAGCTAGTTTACGACGCCTCATGTGTAAGTCAACGTTCGTCGCCAAATGGACTGATTCACATATCATGCCAGTAAGTCATTGCCTTAGACAAATAGTTTCAGGTCATTACGCTGTCGCCATTCTGTGACGCTTGACTGAACCCATGAGAAAGTAACGTTTTATGCCTTCTGTCTCTCGTGGCGTGCTGCAAGACGCATGAATGACCAAAGACACGCAAGTTTATCTTACCTACGCCATTATGATGACAATGCTAATGCTTTTAGGCCCTACTGCTATTACCAAACGTATCATAATTTCCGTTATAATTGTCCAGATGGCTAATTTTTACATAGTGAGTTAATTAGTAGTAGTACGTGAATTTATAAAGCTGAAAGCTCGCCGCAATCCGCGATTGGTGGCATGGCATACGTTTCATCAGATCAACGAAGTTACTCTACGCCGGCCCGGGTTAGTACTGCGATGGGTGACTGCCTGTGGACAGGTAAACCATCTCGGTATGTAACCAGTCGCCTAGGTCAACTCAGCCTTCCATCCATCAGGGGTAGGTAAATCGAGTACCAGCCTATCTGACTGGAGTTAAGGCGGGCGCGTTCGCCTGTGTCTGTGATCCTATACGGCGGGTGACGATCTGTGGGTCTGAAATATGTTTCCTGTGAAGAGCTATAGCATTTAACCATGTTACCAAGGTTACATCAGGTTTCAAAAAACAAATTATGGAAAATGTCCAGACACTTATAAACGCTATTATTTTTTTAAAAATCATGCTTGCTTTTTTACTTATTGCGATGCTCAAACGCATTAGAAACTTTTTGCCTTTAAGCCGTAAAATTTTATCGTCTACTGTATGGCGCTGTATTTTGGCACTTATTGTTATAACGCAGTATCTTTTACAAGCCGGATGTCAAATAAAAATCAAAGCAGTGAGTACAGAAAACTAGACAGACGTTACAAGGCTGCGCGGCGGGTCAGGTGTTTTACGGATGGGTTGATGGTTTAACAGTTCAGTTGTGTTATTTCGTCAGAACTTGCATTAGCGAGAAAGGGTTTATCGAAATGCCATTAGATCGGTGAATCGGCGAGCTGTCTGTAGGCCTATTTGACTGCCGTCTGTGCGAATATAGACAGAAGTGCTGAAAAGCTGCGAGTACCAACGCTCAACGTTGTTCTGCGAATGATCTGGAGGGGGCAATTTACCAAAAAAAATCGTTAATTAGACTTTTCAAAAATCTGAAGCAAAAAAGCGATTTATAATTTTTTTTTAAAACTGTAACAAAGTTATGCATAAAAATATAGCCAAGCATTGTAAGGTTGGACTTAGGAGAAAACGACTCAATTTTTTGGAAAATTGTTTTTCTCACATCCATAACGAAACTAATAATAGACAAAACAAAACAGAGCTGACTCAAGAAAAACGTAAAGTAATCAGTTAACAGCGCAAACATAAAATCAGTAATTATAAATAATGCTTTAATGTTTGAACTTTTAACTAACTAGGCAAACAGAGCATCGATGTGAAAAGCTTCAATGCGCAGTGTACACTAATGCTTGCAAATTGCAAGTTTTCTTCATTACATGCAGCAGCAAAAAGACAACTTTCCAAATAGTGGAATACAACTTTTACATAGATGGACAAAAAATGCGCCCCCACTCTCTTCCTCTTTTCAAATAAAGAAATCGGCAAATGTACACAACTATTCCATAGCGAGCGACTATCTGCGTGTGCTTATTTTACGTTTATGAGTCTTACATTAAAGCACCGTACGTGTAGCTGTAGGCCTATGCGGCGATCGTAAATGAAGTGGAAGAGAAATTGCAAAAGCCGTACTGAGACTCGTACATCCAATATAATTCTGTGTAAAAAGTTGCTCTAGCAGGTCCCGCAATGAAAGGAAGCATGTTGACCTTAGTGGACGTACGTCTTTGAGCCCATTACGATAGAGGGAGACCACGGACATATTCAACGCATCTGCTCGCCGGCATCTCATTAATGATCTCGTACGCAGAATCTCTTTCAGGCGGGCAAAAGAGACTGCACCTGCTTCCTAGTTCTCTATTGGTATGGCGCTTCTGTGCTGTTTTATATGCACGACACCGATACTTTCGGAAGGTCGTATCTATTTTTGCATTTTCTATCATTTCTGTCTCCATTACGGGATGAGCCGATAAGCCGTTTGTTTGCCCTTTTTAGCACTTTAACAGAAACGCGATCCACGTGGTAGTAATGGTGATATTCATGAACAATTCTGTTTTAATCTCGCGACGAAATGAGTCTAAGAGGTGGCAGCTGCATTACAGTGCGTGTGTGATAGGCCTACTTACTTACTTATTTGCAACAATAATTATTATATTATCGCCTGTTAAACATGAAATTTGAGCTAATTCTCACGAGACGCGCGAAAGCCTATAGTAGTTCCTGTTCGCAAACTGTCCGTCTATCTCTAGCCATTTCGTCGCAGTTCATTCTTGGAGTGTGCGCTGCAGCCGAAGATCGCAAAAAACGATAAATACCCCTTATTTTAAAAGTTTATGGTTTTTCAAAGTCATCAATGTTGATACGACTAAAAAGCTCGTCACTAGTGCTAGTTGTGATAGGCAGCATGCCCATGCCTATCTGCAACGGTTTTCACGAAAGACTGGCCAACAACAACGGTAAAATAACGACTTTTACGGGGTTACCGCTCTTTGGTCCCCTCGTGCGCAGGTTTTCTTAAACCTAGAAAATCGAAACTTGGACCGTCGAAATCTGCGTCCAATATTGAAAATTTCATGTCAGCTTTTCATGTCTATCTCTATTGATTTCGGCGCAATTCGCTCTTGAAATGTGTCACGCAGCCAAAATCGCCAAAAAATCCACACAACCTTCTATTTTGACGTTTAAGGTCATCCGAAGTCATTGAATTTAATGGCAATTTAAAGCCAGTGTACGACGTCTTATTAGTCAGTAATAGTAACCTATGCCCTATCTCGACCGTTATTGAGATACAGCTACTGATTGGGAAAAATCGCAATTTTTTCTACCCCTTCTCATTTAGCGCCCTCGTTTGGGGTGATCATCTTCGAATTTATGTAAGAGCTTTACGGTTCCTAAAACTAGAGTCTTTCAGGCAGCCGATGGTAAAGATTTGGTGATCCTAGCTTGCACTGTTTTTGACTGATCTATCCGTGTGACAGACGGAGGAACGGACGGACAGAACTGTTATGGCTAAGACGCGCTGAAAGCAGTAGCTGCTTGTAAGGATCGGCACAGCATTCAATAGATAAATTGACGACAGTGATGTTGTCTAATAATAGATGTAAATTTGTAGAGTACGTTGACGAACTAAAATAATTAGGTTGGTACATTATGTCTGGAGACAGATTTTTGCTTTAGTTAGTATCACGTTTTGTATCATGTTTTAAGAGCTCACTTCCGGCAGCAAAACAGAAATATTTATTTGCCTTATTCAGATATTGGATTTTTGCATGTAAACAATTTTTTTTCTAAACATTTTTCTGAAAACCGCATGAGTCTGTGACGTACGGTTGCAGAATTATGGTGCCGTAAACTTTGTGCCTTTTTTCTGGATCACCCTAAGTAGTTGCTATTATCAGTAAGTATTGTCAGTTATTTACTTTAGTTGTTTTTTCATAGTGTGTGTTTGCATGTTGTAATAGTTATCATCTTTGGTGAATAAAAATGTATACGAGTATATTGATAAAACAACAAAATGTCGAACGTGTATCGTCACATACGTTGTTGCATTAATTGTTGCTGCAGCTGTTGCTACGGCGTTTGACATTTGACATGCGGCTTATCGAGTTTGATCTTGCGATCACAATGATTCATGCGTGATGAAACTGATGACTCGTCGCCGCAGGTAATCCAGGTAACAGCGTAGCGGTAGCCCCAAGCGTATTGCTGACCGCGCGTACAGTAGGCTCTACGTTTAATGCATCCGCATGATGGTTTCAGCGACAGCTATAGCGACTCGGCCGTCTCAATAATTACGTCATCACATGCATGAACAGTACACGAAGGTTTTTGATCTTGCGAGCGGTGAATTTTTAACGCAAATATCGCTAACCGAGTGGATATAAAAATCAGCTTAAGCTTTTATGTCTCGTTGCCGGGCTGCGTTTTGTTTTTTTATCGTCTGCCTGTTCGTCTGTCCGTCCGTGCTTGCGCGTCCGTGTGCCTATGATGTTGTTTTTGAGATATCTAAGCTACGAACCGACGGATTCTCACCAAATTGTTGTCATTAGTGATACGTCTTGAAGCAAAGATGAACCATTTATATTGTATGGGTCGAAAAGTCAATCAGAGTTTAAGGTTCTAAAGGAGTAGACCCATGCATGACACACATAGCTTAATGCTGTGCATTACTGACACTTGAGAGAGCAGAGAGCAGAAAAATTGCATTTTGTAAAAGCAACACTATAAAAGAATTATGCCGTGCATTATAGTAGTACACTGTGGTGCATAAAACGTGTCACTATTATTTTTTAAATAACTCCATAAAACATTAGCCGATTTTAGTGATTTTTGGCACGCAACATCAGAAAAAACGACGCAAATGACTAGTTTTAATCATCTCACTTTAATACTGTCGCTACACTACGTTCTGAAATGCAGAAATCGTAGTTTGAAGGTTTACAACAATAAATTCATACTGGATATCGAACGCGTTGGCTCAGAAATGATTAACGAGAAATACAATTGGCAATTATTGTCTCTCAAAAAGTCATACGTGTCATATCACATCGTCTTTATTACAGTATGTGCTCAACGTGTCTTTCTTCAGCACGAATGCAAACGGTAGACGTTGACACTGCTCGCTAACAGCAGATTCAATAACCTGCATTTTACAAGGTAGTGTAGCGACAGTATTAAGATGAGGCAGTCAAAACTATAGTTATTTGCATCCAGTTTTTTCCTGATGTAACACGCCAAAAATTATTACAAATTGGCCAATACTTCTCGGCGTTATTCAAGAAGTAAAAGTGGCACGATTTTTTACGAACCCTACGGTGTAGATTTAAGTACAGATAAACAATAAAAGCAGTATCGCAAATAGTAATAAAACTATGAAAAAATCAAGAGAGAGAGAAAAACGGCCCAACGAATGTCGGTCAAGTGAATGAGCGTCTGAGCGTCTAATGGGTTTAGAGTGGACCAATTATAGATCATGTCATAACAGCTTTTAGCATCGCACCTAGGCCTATAGGTAGCTAATGGACCCAACAACACTTGCTGGCCCCACGCGGTATTGCTGCTTGCATTCTTCTCTTTCATGCATCCACAGATCACGACCAGAAGCAATGTATCGGCGACATCAAAAGCAGCTACTAATTTCACTTTCGTTTTTTAAAATTTTTGACGTTAGTTTAAATATTTCCATTTCTCGTTCTACGATCACATCACCGATAGCGGGCTCGACGCTATTTGTGGCTAGCGTCTTATATTGTGTCTCAAAAAACCGGATTCCTGTTATTTTTCCAAATAACCTCAACAATCCTCTAAAAGTTTCGAAGATATGGCGACTAAAATTACAAAAAAAACTAGTTCATCCTACTGTCGTTTGAGGCCCCTTCGCCGCGGAACCCCCACGAATATCCACTCAAACTTGATATCGTCTGATACCGTTAAGTCCACTTTCTGAGTTAATTTTTGCTGATGGCAGTATGGATCTGCTGTTCCATAGTTCCGTAATGAGCTCCATAAATGCACGATCAGTACGGCAGAGTGCGCAGTGACAGTTCAACTTCAGTTATGGTCGATGATTTTCGTATTATTTATAGCGCTTATTCGATCAATAACAACCTTTTTCTATTTCATCCGTTACAAAATTCAATTTTTTTATTTGAATTTTGTTTGCCCCAAATTTGAAGATATTCTTTTTGGTAAAGATTACTAGAGACATGCGTGCGAAGAATTAGGCCTATCCGTGTAATAACATTAACGTCAAACCGGACGGACAGACAGACAGTCGACATAAAATAGCATAACGCGGAAATAAAATGTGAGACAAGTTCAATAACATAATATCTTGTGATTATCAGCTTTTTAATGTTCAGTTCTCTTTTGTTAGATTTCACGTCTTGTTTCGGGTGCATTCCACAAAATGAGCCGATATTGTCAGCATTATTAATTTTACCGGTATCGGATCTTATTAAAAAAGATTTTGTTGCAGCGTATGCAGACATTTTGTGGAATGCAATGACGTGGACGTAACCAAGAGGTGGCTTACTTCCCGTAAAAAGCAAGGTATATTGCCTATGCTATGTTTTGTTTGCAATATCATCATCATAGCTTATGCTAGTATGGATCTATTGTTTTCAAAGTTCCGCAATGTGCTTTTAAAAACGCATGATTAGTACAGCAGAATGCTCAATGACCGTTTAAGGTCATCTAAGGTCGATGGTTTTCCTATCAAGTGAATGCGCTTGTTTGACGTCCTGTTGGTGATCAACAGCAAGCTTGTGGTAATGATAAACGAAACACCGTAAAAGCAAGAGGGACTAAGCCTAGGCCTATATTCGTTTGCAACATATGGCGTTGAATATAAATGTGTTTTGGATGATTGATCGGTTGATTGACTGACGTTCGGATATTAGAAAGACAACAGATGAAGCCGAAGAATAACAGAGTAAGAGGATGGAGAGTCCACGATCCGTGGACTGCTAGTGTGGCCTGTACTAACGCCAACATTTTGCGGCAGTATGCATTATTGGATATAGGCTCACCGAGCTGCGAATTACTGCGACCTTCGGCGACTTCAAATAGTAGGAGGTCGCAGCAAATCGCAGCGTGGTCGCGCTCAATCGCCGTCACACCGAAATGCAGATCGCAGAGGATCGTAGTGTTTCGTGTTTTTGCACTGCACTCGAAATGCAAATCGTCCAAGTGTACTGAGACTCTACAGCGAGTAGACTATAATAATAGCGACTGTACAACGATTTACACCGACTGCGACTGCGTTCGCAGTGCGGTAGTCCATTGTCGCAGTAGGCTTCTTTTGCGCTCGTTCTACACACGCAGTACGGTTGCCTTTGATCGCGCTTGGTCGCAGTTGGGACAGCATAGTCGCAGTGCAGTCGCAGTACACTCGTGCGACCTCAGACGGAGTGCAGTAGCAGCGCGACTATGGACGATCGTACTGCGACCACAGTACGAGCTGTGCGAACGCAGACAGACAGCATATCGAGTGCACTGCGATCGAAACGTCGCCGCAAGGAATTATGAACAGTTCAAAATATTATTCCTCAGCGACCTACAACGACCGACCACGACCAAACTGCGACCGTACTGGGACCTTATGGCAATCTGCCGCGATTAGTTCCGAAAACTGGTCGCAGCCTCGGTGACACTGAGTTGCTACAGGGGTGATCTAAGACAGCCATTTTAGATGATTGTCCAAGCTCGAATGTGCCCATGTTGGTAGGCCTATCTTTTACATTAGTCGCGAACGAGTTATAACTGATATTACACTGACAGGCATGAAGTGAGAAAGTTGTTCATCGTGTATTTTTGTGCAAACATTCTATTAACTGCATTACGCTTCTTGACCGTTCACCTGTTTGTCTCTCCGAGCTACTAAGTTAAATAAAATATAGACGCATAACCAAACAAAAATCAGCGAAAATGTTTTAGGGTAATTCTTAGATCAGAGTTAAGTCTGCTCGCCGGTCAAAAACATCAACATGGACGGATATCTCGTCTGATCATGGCTTGTGCGACGGTATAATTCACTGTCAACGCCTGAGACGCTCGACAGCTGAAAGGACGGCCGCGTATCATGTCGCCACTCGGCACTGACATTTTTTGTTGTCTTTCCCAAATGTCACTCGCCGCATTGCGGACGCCATTCGCGGTTTTAACGAGCACAGAATCGGCATTTATCCGTTAACATGTTTAGCCGGGAGGGTTCGACAGATCGCGCGGAAAAGTGACACGATGTTAACTGTGTGGTCGAACCGGCTAACGACTGCCGGTCATTATCAGCCGTGCAGACTCCGCAGCTGATGCGCCGACAGAACACCTCACCTCGCTGAATGTAGCTCATCTGTCGCCGCGTGTCTTCGTTAGACGGGAACCGAAGCCGAGTTGGCGTTAACGAATAAATGTCGTGATGATGACACCGACAGCGACATCGTTTAGTCAGCCGCCCGTCGACAGTCATCCGCCGTTTAACCTTCTCACTCACTCACTCAGTAAGTAAGTAAGCAGTTTGTTCATGACGTGTGCAAAGCACGTGGTCGCAATAAAACGCAATGCAATTACATAAATCCGAAAAAAGCGAAACACAAAACAATCGCAAAACATGAACAAAGTGCAATAAAGTAATAACACAAAGTTTGCACAAGTACAATACAACTCTAGTGCAAATTTCCACAGCTGTTGCAAATGAGTTTTCTGCAAGTTTGTACAAAGTTGTTGCAGAAAACTTTTATTACAGAGTTGTTTTGCAGAGCTTCGTACGACTGCAACACAACTGCACTACATGTACATAAAATTGCAGATAAGTAAAAAATAATGATTTAAAAAAATAAATAGAACAAGTGTCGTTTTATCGTACTCCGAGACACTCCACTACTAAACGGACCGCCGCGTATTATATCGACACTTGGAGTCGACATTTTTCTTTTATTCTGGAAAGGGTTAAACAGGATTAATTTTTGTCAACGAAAAAGCGGCAAAACTTTAACATGCGTTCGTGGCCGGGGGCTGTGATAAAATTAGAGAGAAAAATTTGGTTATTTTATAACGTGTATGATCGTATTCAGTTATTATTCGTTTAATTTAATGGCTTGTTTGCAAATACTAAACAGGTGAATATTTCCTAAACATTATAACATTAATGCTGATCGTCGTCGCACAAAAAATCGGAGATATGCGAAAAAATAGAAATGTCAACATTATATACAATATGATAATACTACTAAACGAACCCAATATGTTACTTTAATTAGAACGAAGTTATAAGTTCGACCAGTTTTACTGATGTACAAAATACTTTAGGCTTAAATGTAGAGCAAAATAGTGCTGCGAAAAAAATAATAGCTTGATTAGATCGTCGATGCTGAAGGTTCGGAATCTACCACCCGAGTTCGACCACTCGGTACTGTTTGTTTTGTTTCAGATCGACCCATCTCTAGCTGTTTCCGTGTCGTAATTCGCGTGCTTGCTGAGCGGATAAGTTGACATTTTAAGCGGAATTGACAACGAGTAAACGACGACGATCATTCGTTGGAATCGTGGATATTTCTTGAAACATTGTTTGCGTAAAATCGTTTTGCAAAATGCTCTAGACGCGATTACAATTTTATGCAAAGTAGAACACAAGCGACGATCATTCGTCGGCTGGTCATAGGCTTAGGCCCCGCGGCATCCTGCATGCATGTACGCCTAACAGTGACGATTCTGTCGCTTCGTTGCACTTAATTGCTGCTGCATCAGTTTCTGCGTCTATTGCCGCTGCTAGGCATTTGTAATAAATCACACAGCGTAATGAAGTGTAGTGCGCCAAAAGGCGAAACGTATCGTTTATAAAGGTGAAAGTAAAGGTCAGTTTCACACTTGTCTTGCACTATTTTTCCACGAAAATCCTCTCAGTGAGCATGGTAAACTGTAGTTCTCCGCGCAGTGTAAAAAGCTTTAATCAACGCGCGATCGTTCTTACTGATCTTTTCCATAATTAACCAAACTATATTTTTTTAAAGTTTCACGTAGTATCGTTATTATCATTCGCTAGATCGCACCAATTTATTTTCCAAAGCCGATTCAAATAAGTTACGATACAATGTTAAAAATTAACGATTATTTTGTGCCAATTTTTGGCCGATCCGATCAATATTTCCAAAGTCACAAGCTGCGAAACAAGGGATTTCGCTTTTTGATTTAGCCAGTATTAGCGACATTCAAGGCGAATGCGTGTGACAGTAGGCCTACACTGTATACACATTAGGGCCTTGCAATGCACGCAGAGTGCTTCAGAAACTTTTCAGCTGCACAATACTTCCGTTAACATTGGCACTGTTCTCGTACTGAGTGTTATACTAACTGGCCGTGCAAAACAAACACAGCGAAGTCGAAAAGCGGAAATCGTGACTTCCACGCCATCGTATACTATTTCATTTACTTACTTAACGGATGAAAACACTGACCCGTGGACATCGTGCTTTTCCGCTGGTTTCTGACGTGACACATTACTGCCTTCCATACTCTACACCACGAGTCGTGAAAACGTAAAAACAAGATATCATGTTCACTTTATATTTTTGCCAAATAAATGATAAAAGGTAAATATAAAACACCAACAGAACTATGAAAAATGTCAAGTCAGATACAAACTTAACTCTAAATAAAACACAACTTTATGTTGCCGATTTTACAAATTTATTCACTGATGCATTTAGCGAAAACTTGCAATAAACTATTAGAGATCGCACCACACCTTCTTAATTGCGTGCTACAGTTGTATACCTGTGAAATGTTACTGTCTGTAATGTAGTTTGCTCTATATGCTCAACCACTGTCATGCTGAAACATGAGTCTCCAGATCCCACACGGTAGATGACAACCTCGCAGCAGGTGGTGAAAAAGAAAGTTAGTTGGGTTCCGTTGATTTTGACCGCAGAATCGACGAATAGCACACTAGTGTAGCCCAACTTCAGCATCTCGCAGATCATGGTCGGTGCAACTCTCGAAAACTACATGTAGCCTAATACCAGTGACATCTTTGATCTGTATTTGGTTTTAGGCCTACTGCCAATTTTTTTTATATAATCTACCAGTGAAAGACTTGAAAATTTGTCAATGGCGAAGATATAAACAACAGCTGTAAGTAAAAACGTTTGTCTTTTTATTGCATGAAGTGGATTTGCAATCTTCTCAGAAAAATGGTTAACAACATTCAGCCTAACATTGTGTTCACTAATTATTATCACCTGCAAAAATTTTATCCATGAAACTTTGTAAGTTTAATTGTATTTTACCTTGCCACAATGTCATTTTAACCTGTATAAACGTTTGTTTGTAGCACACTACGAAGTTTATTCTGCTGCAGCGGAACTTTAATAATGCATTTTTTTTCTTCTTTCATTGTATTAACTTGCAACTTTGCGATTGCCATGTTGCATTTACTGTTATTGCCAAAGACGTTTGACCGTTGAGAAATAAAAAAATTACTTACTTACTTACTTACCTTGTTTTCGACTCGCGGTGTAGTGTATCTGGACGGGCAACACAGAAATTCAATTACACCGTTGCGCTGTTCGCTTCCGACCGACTTCGCTGGCGATTCGATTAAGTAGTGCCGGTAACTAATTAAAGTAATTGGCATCGATGAATGCGACTCGCATGCGTGTAACACCATTGCACAATAACATGCCATGCAATGCGTAAGTAAGCAGTGAAGGCAAGTAGGAACATTACTTTTGTAAACGGCGCCGAAATCAGCGCAGAACGAGAAGGCAGAACTTGGGCTAGTTGCTGAGATGGAAGTTCGATGCAGTAGTTGACACGCTGGTCTCAATCAGCAAAGTTTGGTCTACTACTTTACTTGGACGGTGACTGTCTGTGGACAGGTAAACCATCTCGGTCTATTACCAACGATCCAGGTCAACTCAGCCTTGCATCCCAGCGGGGTAAGTAAATCAAGCATCGATCTACCTGGCCGAGATTAAGGCGGGACGTGTTCACCTGTGTCTGGTGGCAGGTAACACTGTGTGAGTCTTATCCCGTAGTGCTGAGATGCGTTCATTCCCATGAAGAGTTAGGCTATGTATACAGTACACACGTCTTGAACTCGCAGCTAATACGTTTCTGTCACTTTTGGTCACACTGAGCTAATGCTGTCAAACCAACCACCCTTCGCAAGTTCGCAGCCGTAAGTAGCAGGTAGCACAGTAGCAGCATCAGCATCAGCAGCAGCAGAATGGCGCAATTGATTTGAAGCATATCAGTGTCGTCCCATCTGTAGGAGCTTTCGTCTGTATGTCTTCTTAGTGTCAAAGTAAAGCACCTTACGATGGCTTCTCATTGGTCTATACAAAAACGCAGCATCTGACCATAAGCAGTTAATTAAAGAAGACTGAACACTCTCGACTTTCCCAATGGACACTGTTTTGATTTTAGGCCCATAGATCTAACCACATAATTTCTTCAAGCCGTGCGCACTATTTTAAAGCACTTTTGCAAGTGCTTTGTAAAACATTTTAACGAAATCTTTAAAGATGGTTACGCAAGAAAAATATTGGCTGGGCAAGGTGTATACGCCGCGGACGGTCGGTGGCCACTAAAACATTGTTTTTGTCTGTAATTTTGCCCGTAAAATATGCTGTATTCAAGCCCTGTGCAATTTTGTTATACATTTTAACATTTTTGCTAATAGAGTTTGCAAATGATATAAACGTATTTGAACATGAAATACAACAACACATTTGCCAAACATTTTGGAAAATGTTTTTTTGTTTTACATGTAGGCTAACTTCAGCCATCTTGAGTTCTGCTTTACTATAGCAGACTGAACGATTTAATTAACTGGCGACACGGAAATGAAAACGTTTACCGCTGTTACGGAGTTGCAACAGCTGTTGCGTATCTAGATACCCCGGAAATTACCATCTCCTCGGAAGAGACTTTGGCCGGAGAAAATCGGTTTCTGCCACTCACAAAATTTAAACCGGAAAAACTTCGTTCGAACAGACAGGTAGCCTACTTTAAAATAATGTAGATTAATACTATAATTAGTGCCATTGGTAATTATAGTAATTCTTCGGCCAGTTAACACGATGAGGCATAATCACTGAAATTTCTAGCGCCAACTGGTCAAACTTTGTTCTTATGATGTTTGGCATAAAAAATGTTCACGAATAACCCGAAATAACGATGAACGCAACGACGCTGAACTACCCGTTTCATGCACTGCCTTTACCGTGCATGTCTGCGTCATAGATGTAAAAACGTTCCAAAAAACATTCTAAAACGTTAAAAAGTGAAAAACGTGGCAAAGATAAAAACGTTTAAAAATGTTGAATAAAAAACGTTGGCCATAATTTGTTTAACTTTTTGCCTAATGCCTAATGCTGTAGGTGCAGTATACTTGGAACTATAGTCTAGATAAAAAAAACTTCATTTATTTACAATTTAACCGTGTGGTCATAAGACCGTCTATTGCACTAAACTAACCAAATATACTGCATAAAAAAACTTTATTTGGTATGATTTGACTAACTAAGTAAACTAATATGATTATGACCTACTAATTCGTTGCTTTGCTTCCAAAAGTGCTTCTGGAAGTTCTTGATACGGTTTTCAATGCACGTTTTTAAAAAATAAAAAAAACGTTGGAAAAAATTTTAAAAAACGTTTGAAAAACGTAAAACCGTGACAAAAATAAAACACATATAAACGTTTTTTTACATCTACGGTCTGTGTCGGTCGCGAGTTGATCATTCCTCGATAGCTTTGGTCGTCAGACAGCCCAGACTTAAATCAGGTGGACTACAAAGTGTGATCCGTAATGCAGGAAGAGGTCTACAAAGAACGGATCAAGGACGTCGACTAACTGCATTTGCATATCCTGACAGCTTGTGACGAACTGAATCAGTTCATTATTGACAGAAGGCAGCCAGGCATGCACAGGCGCACGCGTCTTCGTGCGCCTGTTAAAGTAAAAGGCAGACACTTTGAACACAAACTTAGCCGGCATAGTCTACCAAACATTTCTGCTAAATTCGGTCGATTTTTGTCCACTTGTTCAGAAGCTATACAATAAAATCTGTTAGTTCCGGTAATTATGTCCTCTCACTACGCACATCTGCCGCCAGCTAAGACTTGCTGACAAGAAAAGCTTATAGACGTGTGGATTCTAGGGCACCGCCGTGCGATAAGACAGCGCAACCGCAGGCCCACGGGCGGTGGCTAATATTGAGTTTTGCTGTCATCTCGAACAATCGCAACAAACGAAGACGTAGATCCGAACAGTAAGCATAAGCTTCACCATTTCGATTTGTTATGACAACACCGATATCTCGTACTTCTTTCAGGTAAAAAAAACGAATAGCTTATATTTCGAGCTATAGGCCTATAAAGATTGCAACAAGTCGTAGCCTATAACAATAACAAGCTATGCAACATCCTGACACGGCGAGACGTATATTTTGTTTCCGGCCTTTAATTTTTCGTGAACTTAAACCCAAACTTCATCTGCTTTGAGTTGTTGTAAATATTTGAACAACATTCTGTACATACAACAAGATTTGTTACAAATATACAACCAATCGAAAGTCGATACGAATGTATAGACAAATTGTGCGGCATAAGTTCATATGAAATCGAAAGCTTAGTCCTATAGCAAATCCGCAGCATCCCGACATGTCGAGACGTTGTACAGCTTGTTGTTGGACTTGTTATTGTGACCTTTTAAACAGACAACATAAAAAGAAAATTCAGACAAATGCGACAGATTATATTGCATCCGAATATGGAAAAGCGACGAGAGATAGAACAGTTTAGAAACGTCTCACAGCAATTTCAACGTTTCCCAAGATGACGGCCGACGGAAAGCAAGCAAGCAAGCCAGCAAGCCGGTTCTTATAAATAAGTAACTGAAGTAACAGAATTGCCCCAGGGGCGACTGAATGTCTGCATTCTACCCAGAACCCAACCTACGCATTATAGCAACGATACGTCAACATTGAAACAGACAGACAGTCGACCGTAGGTTAGACAACTTGCGGTAGAAATACCGCGCTTTTTAATGCTTAATAAAAATTGACTTTGCGTGTAAAAAATAAACGTACAGTACACCCCTAAGCTTCTTATTGACGCGTTTTTCAAAATCATTTCACTGCACTATACTGAAAACTCGCAATGTGGAAAGTGACTAAAGCACACTTGAAACGTGTCGCTACACTACCTTGTAAAATGTAATTTCCGACGGACGGACACAACGCCTGGGACGGCTATGTAAAATGCCGCAGACGACTGTTTTCTTACGACAGTAGAACAATCTTTCCGATCAACTTAGATCTGTTACCAATAGTTTATCTTAAACACATTAAGTTTTAATTATGTTTTAATTAGTTTTTGTATTAGCCTATTTGGACTATTATACTGGCCGATGCAACTGCGTACATATCATAAGCCAGTATGACAACGATGGCGATGGTCGATGATATAATAGCTGAGGCTAGAAAACAGAGAACAAGAAACCTAGCTATCGCTAGAGAAGACGCTCTACAGCGTATAGCAGTTTTTGTTGCAGTACTGACCTTCAAGATTATTCATTCAAGGTCGATAATTTTCATCCCATTTGAAAAGGCTTATGCGATTTTCTATTAGTGATCAATAGCAACCTACATGCATGTATGCTTTATCTTGCATCGTTTAGCCACAGTACATCCGTTACCGACGAACAGACGGACGAACGACATTCGCGGCAAGGACGGCTTTACAACATGGCTGTAGCGCATTAAAAAATGGTAGACAACAAGCTTAAACGATTGTTTTTGCTTTTTATATTTGATTTCATGGTGCTAAACAAATCTCCTTTTAACTTTACGTTTAAACGATGCTCGGAAGCCGTGTAATTTTCAGCCGCACTGACTCTGCTGCAGTGACTTGGTTGACGTGTCGTCCACGGGCCGCATTGCCAGCTCGACGACTGAAGTCATTCGTCAAAATCACACGGACGGAACGTCCACCGTCATCAGTGACGTCATACAGCGATGACGTCACACAGCTGGCAGCTGGTGCTCTAGCCCGTGAATGACACACCGCTTCGTGTGTCGCGGCTTCCGCTGTCATCTTCCTGAGCCGGTCACGTGATCCGAATCACTTTTGCTCCCC
>Ga0209367_1000218_pt1 | contig 48384 bp, 37 predicted proteins | sample WorMetLIZISLAND2_FD_187412 | JGI IMG/M metagenome (GOLD analysis project Ga0209367, IMG submission 187412) | Marine gutless worms symbiont microbial communities from Max Planck institute for Marine Microbiology, Germany - Olavius geniculatus... ... | reverse complement strand
GATCCCCACTATCGATATGATGATTATCCTCATTATGAGGCTTTCCGGAATCCGGCTACGCAGAACCAAATCATGGGGACTCGAAGACATCGCCTTAAATTAATCCTTTAAATGGTAGATAGACCCGTTTTTTCTTAAGATAATCGTATTTGTGGGGATTGGTATCCAATCCACAAAATCCTAAGGGAATTTCAGAATAATCATTAATGGGATGCGGCAGGTTGACATTCCAGAACCATGCAGGCTCAATTGTCTTTTTGATCAAAATTTTCAAAACTGCTGCAGCGTGATATCCCGTGATGTCCCAATTTATCTGCTGATCCTTGGCAACATACTGCGAGATGGCAATGGATCGACAACCCAGGATGGCCGCCTCGCGCGCCGCAGCTACCGTACCCGAATTGTAGACATCCGAGCCAAGATTGGCTCCCGGGTTGATTCCCGCAATCAGCCAGTCTGCGTCCGGGACCAGTTGCTTCAGAGCTAAGCGAGAGCAATCAGCCGGCGTACCGTCAACGGCGTAATGGTTGTGATCAAGCTTTTCCGCCGCAATGGGTGACCAGGTCGTTACTTTGTGGCCAATACCGGATTGAGGTTGGGCCGGCGCCACAATGACTATCTCGCCCTGGTCTTGAACACCCCTTTGCAGAATTTCCAGTCCCGGAGCATCAATGCCGTCATCGTTGGTCAGGATGATTTTCAATTCTGTATCTACCTCCAATAGAAGGGCTTCGTCGCCTTTCTCTCGTGTGAAGCGCCTATATTAACCCTAAAACAGGGTATTAAAATCGTGCTCGTCCTCGTACTCGTGCTCGTCCTCGATACTTAGAGGCTCAAAAGCTTCGAGGACGAGCACGAGGACGAGGACGAAACGGCAAATGAGTTAATCGAAACTGTCTCGATTTTGGGCAGTTTTTTTCCGATCAGACCGGCTGTCATTTAGCCGGCCTGCGACGAGCTCAGCCGAATCGTGGGCGCTGCTCGTGTGCATGTATCAAAAGTTAAGCCGTCACGAGTATTTAGTTGAAAATGTTCTCAGTTTCAACTAATTATTGTGACCAACCACTCGGAGACCTTTTTTAGCATGCAAATGGACGAATCCAATAATAACAACATCGTTAGTGTGTCATGGGGTGACCATCTGATTTTCGGTGAAGGCGACGGACGCCTTGACACACCAGCGGCAGTTCGGCGGCGCATGCGCCATTGGAAAATGGCTCTGGCAGCCGGGATCATTCACTGGCGGATCACCCGTGATAGAATCAAGGGGAAATTCTCGCATGGCAGGGGCTATCGACATTTTTACCAATCGCGTTCTAATTCGGTTAAATGGGACGCTTATAGTGAAATACCCGGATATGCCCATGACATCGGCCTGAAGGTTTTTTTATATGTCTCATTGTTCGACGAAGGCTGGCCGCTACTGCCCAAAAAGGTCCGAGAGGTGAGCTTTCACAATAAAATGCACTGCCAGCATGTGACCTGGCAAAGCGACTTCAGCCGCCGCAATCCTCAATACGCCCGGGTCGATCGAACATTAAAACATCATCAATGGGGTGTGCTGTGCCTGGCCTATCCTGCGGTGAGACGCCATTTTATCGGACGATTTCAGCGTCTGTTGGCGTCCGGCAACTTTGACGGTCTGTTCGTATGTCTGCGATCCCAATCGCGGCCGGTCGACTTCGCCGATCAATTCGGCTTTAACCAGCCCATCCGTGACGAATTCTTAAAACGCCACGGCCGGGATATCTGGGCCGAAGATTTTGATTTACCTCAGTGGCGCGATCTGCAGGGCGAATATTTGACTGTATTTTTGCAGGAATTATCCGATTGCTTGGAGACGGGTCATTATTTGCTGGCGGTCGGCGCTCCCCGCGGAGATATCCTCGGACCACCCTTTGGCAATGTCTCCCTTCAATGGCGAACATGGGTGGAACAGGGCATTGTCGACCATCTGATCATCGATCAAAATTCATCCAATTGTCCGTTCATGTGGCACGATCTGTGGCCGATGCATCGGGGATACGGCTATCGGCAAAATTATCTGGATGGCACCAATCTGCAGCCGCTGGAAGCGGAATTGACGACTGCTTACCAACCCGTATTCGACCAGCGCGATCAGAAGCTCTTTCTGGCGCGGCAGTGGCAGCCACGATCTTCCGTTAAGGAGAAAAGCCTGCTCGCCCATCCGGCAGTAAACGGACTGGTGTTCAGTTCTTTTCGTCACGACAACCCCGGTCCGATTCGTCGCAACGATTGGAGAGCATGATCCGAATTGATGAGATTTAATTCGGAGTTATTCTGCGTCCCTTCTCTTTGACCGCGTCCCCATATCCTGGGTGGCGACCGCCAGACCAACAAATACCGTAAAGACATATAAAATAATCTAATTATTTATAAAAATTTCTAAAATCATTGAAAATATATCTGTTTAAGTCCGCTGCCCCAATAGAACAGAGAAAAATTCAAACTAAGTAATATCAATTAGATGAAAATAACTTCGACGATTTTTGGATAACTGGCACGCCACTTGCTTAGATATAGACGGCGCAGTGAATGAAAAAGTTCGCAATAACGGGAGATCGAAATATGGAATGGATAAAAGATGGTGATAATTTCAATGTACCGGTAAAATCGTGGTGCAAAGATATCGAGGACGGAGCCATGGCCCAGGCGGCGGATCTCGCAAAACATCCGGTCGTCTTTCGCCACGTTGCCCTGATGCCGGATTGTCATCAGGGTTACGGAATGCCGATCGGCGGCGTTATCGCCTGCAGAAACGCAGTGATCCCCAACGCCGTCGGTGTGGATATCGGATGCGGAATGGGCGCTGCTCGCACCAGCATCGATATTTCCGATACAACCCGGGACCAGCTCCGAGAAGTTGTCAAAAAGGTTAAGGAAGCGGTCCCGTGCGGTGAAGGCCGAGCCCATAAAAAGGCGCAGATACCGGATGGATTTGAGGAACGCATCGACACTTATAGTGATCGAAAATGGTTTTCCAAACATGTCCGAGACCTTGCTTGCCGAAATCTTGGAACCCTTGGCGGAGGCAACCATTTTATCGAAATTCAGGCCGGAGATGACAATCACGTTTGGCTGATGATTCATTCCGGATCCCGGCACCTGGGAAATGTGATTGCCAGATTTTATAACGGGCGGGCGGTTGAATTGAACCACAAATGGCACTCGGATATTCCCAATAAAGATCTGGCCTTTTTACCGGTGAATACCCAGGAAGGTCAGGATTACATAAAGGATATGAATTTTGCGCTTGATTATGCAAGGGAAAACAGACGCATAATCATGGAGCGCTTTATGGCAGCATTTCAATCCGTGCATGATACGGCTGAATTCGGGAATCAGGTAAATATCCATCACAACTATGCAGCCCTGGAATCCCATTTCGGCAAAGATGTATGGGTGCACAGAAAGGGTGCGACTTCAGCCAAGCTGAATGAAATCGGCATTAATCCGGGATCGATGGGAACTTCTTCTTATATTGTTAAAGGTCTCGGAAATATCGAATCCTTTATGTCCTGTTCCCATGGTGCCGGGCGCGTAATGGGAAGAATGCAGGCAACCCGAACACTGACACCTGAAGAGTGTGATAAAGCCATGGAAGGAATCGTGTTCGACCGTTGGAGTAAAGTCAAGCGGGGCAAAACAAAAGGGATGTACGATCTCAGCGAAGCGCCCCAGGCTTACAAAAATATCGATGCAGTCATTGAAGCCGAGCAGGATCTGATCGAGCCGATTGTCAAATTGAAGCCCCTGGGCGTCGTGAAGGGATAGAAGACGCCCCTGCCGGGGGTTTTCGAATCTTGAGAAGATCATGCCGCAAATTGATAATTGACTTTTGTACCATGTCAGTGTATGACTGCTCGAATCATAATGGAGAATTCTAAAACAATGCCTATAAATTGCATACAACATATACTCACGAAAGAACTACGGTTTCGCCCCGAAAGCGATACATTGGGCAGAAGTATATCCTCACTGCTCGATGCCGCATTCAATTGCACGGGCATAATCTTAGGACCGGAGGAGCATATGTTCTGACCTTAACGTTCAGTATGCGTTTTATAAACCCTTTCGGTTGCCCACGGCATGCTGAGAGGGTTTTTTTTGAGAAAACGGACCTGTAGCTTAATTGGCAAAGCAGCCGGCTCATAACCGGTGTTATGGAGGTTCGACGCCTTCCGGGTCCACCATACCCCTGTAGCTCAGCGGAAGAGCACCGGACTACGAATCCGGGCTGGCGGAAGTTCGAATCTTCCCGGGGGTACCATATAAACGGGTGTGTGGCGCAAATGGATCAGCGCAACAGACTTTTAATCTGTAGGTTGAGGGTTCGAGTCCCTCTGCACCCACCAATTTTAGACACAGAGAGGATAAAGCAATCAACTATCAGCGCCTGTAGCTAAATGGATCAGCCGGAGCCTTCTAAGCTCCAGTACGCAGGTTCGATTCCTGCCGGGCGCCCCAGTGATTGCGGATATTAGGAAGAGAACAGGGAAATCTCAAATAAAGTGAAAAAAGTATGGGACGCAGATCTACACAGTTTTTCACAGATAATTATTCCAGGTCCGCCTGGCGGCTGAAGAAGCAATGCAGCAATGCCTGCGAGTGTAATTGGCTTTTTTTCGCCGGAGGCGATAGGGGTTAATTGGTTTTAAAATCTGCGTGCATCTGCGAAAATCTGCGTCCTACATTACGTATTTCGAATTTGCAACTAATCGTAAAGCAGATTATCCACAGGTTATTAAACGAGGCGGAGTAAGATGAAAGCCATACTTTTAAATCTGGATTATTCGTACATCAGCAGCATTTCCGTGGGCAGGGCCTTGAAGCTGATCGCCAAGAGAAAGGTGACTGTGGAGAAGTACTCGGATAGGATAATCAGCACCGTTGCGAGAGACATTGCCGTGCCGCTGATTCTCCGTCTGGTTTATCTGGTAAGGCAGATATACCGCAAGGCAGTTACATGGTCAAAGAAAAACGTATTGGTTCGCGATGACTTCAAATGTGTTTACTGCGGGGCCAAAAGCAATCTCAACATTGACCACGTAGTTCCCCAGTCAAAAGGCGGCAAGAACACTTTTGAAAACACGGTAACTTCGTGCGTGAGCTGCAACAACCGCAAAGGTGACAGAACGCTGAGGGAGGCCAAGATGTTTTATCAAAGGAGAAACTTTACCCCCTATCAGCCGACCGTCATGGAGTTCATAAAGAAGTATCTCGACAGTATCGGCGTTTATGACCTGCTTGTCAGAGAGGGCATCTACTGAAGCCGAATGATTGCTCATAAGTATCAAGCAGCCGGGTAAAATTGCCGGTCGCGGGCTGGGGCAATGCTGACGAGGGTAAGATGCTGTGAGGTATCCAAGCTGGCATGGAGCCTGACTGTTAATCAGGAAAGCGCCGGTTCGAGTCCGGCCCTCACAGCCATAGCGACAGTTCATTTTTGTGAGATGGTGTCGGTAGACTCAATTGGGAGAGCGCCCGGATGTGGCCCGGGTAGTTGGGGGTTCGAATCCCCTCCGACACCCCATACAGTTCAGGGAGCCCAATTTGTGCTGCATTGACGAAATCGGAGAGTAAGTCAATTGGGAGACGGCGTGGCCTGGGACCACGTAGCTGGGGGTTCGAGTCCCTCCTCTCCGACCACTGATGAACGGTAACTGCATGAGGTAAAAAAAAGTGACGTATGCACCGGAGGTCATGGTGACCAAACTGGCTCCAAACCAGCAGGATAAGGTTCGATTCCTTGCCGGTGTGCTAAAAACGGGTAAATAGAAAAAAGGCTCCAAAGTGGAAATGGCATCGTAGCTCAACGGACAAGAGCAGCTGCCTTGTAAGCAGTTGGTTGTGGGTTCAAATCCTACCGGTGCCTCCAGTAAGATTAGTTATTCGTTATTGGTTAATGGTTAATGGTTAATGGTTAATGGTTTAAAAGTAATAAAGTCCGTTTCTACATCTTACTGATGGTAGAAATATAAAGTCAGACTCTCAACCAATTCTAATAACGATTAACAAATAACACCTAAATGAGTGCTTTTCGCTCATTTAGGGCATTAATAACGGGGGTGTGGTGAAATTGGTAACACAACGGTTTTTGAAGCCGTGAATTGAAGGTTCGATTCCTTCCGCCCCTTTAAGGATGCCCTGTTGGTGAAGTCGGTCGATCACGCCAGATTGTCAATCTGGTATCACGGGTTCAAATCCCGTGCGGGGCGCCAGGAAAACATCAGCCGGTGTAGCAGAACCGGCATATGCTGCGGGTTAAGATCCCGTGTAAACTGTGGGTTCGAATCCCACCACCGGCACCATGCGGGTATAGCAGAATAGGTATGCTGCTGGTTTAAGCCCAGTGATAACTCCGGGTTCGAATCCCGGCTCCCCTACCAGAATTACTTGGCCCTAATTTAAATGACAGGTTTCGTGGTATTTCTCATGCAGCCGGCTTTATTTCACATGGGCTGTCATCGAGGGGGAATCCGGAAAGTATGAAAGAGAGTAGAAGCGCGCCGGTAAACCGTAATTGGTAGCGGGCCGGACTGTAAATCCGGTGCTGACACGGCTCTGGTGGTTCAAGTCCATCCCGGCGCACCAAGCAGACAACCCGGGGCCGGATGGTGTAATAGGTAGGCACGCAGAGCTCAGACCTCTGTGCGAAAGCATGTGGGTTCGAATCCCACTCCGGCCACCATTTCTGCATTTAACCCCGGGGAGAAGTTGGTGTGCAATGAAAGGGCAGAAGCAACACAGAGGCAATGTGTTATCCCTATAGTTGTATAAAATTTTGAAATCAATCTTAGCCGCTGCAATGAAAACCGGCGCCAGTATTGACTGATCCTGGATTCTGGTTTCTGGATACTGGATGGTGGAGGAATTCTCCAATCGTGCTTTCTTCGTCATCCAGCATCAAGTATCCAGCATCCAGCATCTGTTCGCAATTGGCAACGGTCTCAGGTACATCGGTCATGACAAGAATTAATGCAATGTTAGAGTTATTTTGAACCAATCAGCACCCGCAGAAGTCCGGATTCCGGATTATATCTGAAAAAATGTCAAATCTATGATACGCTGAAGATATCTGGAAACTAAAAAATAAAGATTCACCAATGAATTTAATCGTCAAAATGAAATTTGGTGCCCACCTTTACGGGACCGCAACTTCGGAATCGGATGTTGATTACAAGGGCATCTTTATGCCGACAAAAGACGAGGTGCTGTTAGGCCGTATTCCGAAAAGCCACAGTCATTCAACCGGTCAGGATGAATCCAGGAACACCAAGCATGACATAGACGTCGAGATATACTCCTTGCACTACTTCATAAAGCTTGCCTGCGATGGCCAGACGGTTGCAATGGATATGCTGCACGCACCAGATGAAATGATCTTAAAATCATCCCAAACCTGGCAGGCAATAATCAAAAACAGACAAAGATTTTATACCAGAAATCTTAAATCTTTTATCGACTACGCTCGTCGTCAATCAAGCAAATATGGGATCAAAGGGTCAAGAATAAATAATGCATTGCAAGTATTGGATTTGTTAAAAAAGGCTGATCCTGAAAAAAAAATGAAAGAAATCTGGGATGATTTGCCTAGAATTGAGCACTGCTATGACGTTGCCCCGGATCCCAACGGCATGCGACAATTTCAGGTTTGCGGTAAATCGTTTCAGGAATCGGCCACCATCGGATACGTCATTCCGATTCTCGAAAAATTCTACAATGATTACGGACAGCGTGCGAGATTGGCGGCTGAAAATAAAAACATCGACTGGAAGGCAGTATCCCACGCACTTCGGGCAGCCTATCAGACCAGAGAAATTTTGACTGAAAACCATATTACCTTTCCATTAAATACAGCACCATTTCTGATGAAAGTAAAGCAGGGCGAGCTCGACTATCTTACCGAAGTAGCCCCGGCGCTGGAATCGCTGATGGAAGAAGTTGAGGAGCTATCGCTGAACAGTAGCCTTCCCGAAGCGGTTGATCGAAAATTCTGGGATCGGTTTGTCTGTGACGCGGTCGAAAGTGAATTATTCTCTTAATCTAGCTTTGAATTTGTAAAATGAAACATCGAATAGCAAAGGAATTAGATAATATCGAGCAATCTCAGGGCGTAAGAATTATTTATGCCTGTGAGTCCGGCAGCCGAGCATGGGATTTTGCATCCAAGGACAGTGATTATGATGTTCGTTTCATCTATGCGCACCCTATCGATTGGTACCTGAGTATAGCTGAAAAAAAAGATGTCATTGAATTTCCGGTTAGTGAGGAACTCGACATCAGCGGATGGGATATCAGAAAATCCCTTCGGCTTTTAAGGAAATCCAACTCTCCGCTGCTTGAGTGGCTGTCTTCTCCCATCGTATATAGAAAGGTCGATGCGGCTGTTCGGCCTTTATATGAGCTCTCAGAAAGAGCATTCTTGCCTGAATCATCATGTCACCATTATTTGTCGATGGCACGAAGCAGTATTGCAAAATTCCGAAATGAGCCGGAAATTAAAATCAAATCCTATCTGTATGCGGTAAGGACCCTATTATGCTGTAAATGGATAATTGGACAAATGTGCCAGCCGCCGATGCGGATCCAGGATTTGTTAAAAGAATATTTACCCGCTGGAAAAACACGTTGTTTCGTTGATAGGCTGATCGAATTGAAAAGAAATGACACCGAATCAACCAGAATAGGACGATCGTCCCAGTTCGAATACTATTTGAATGAAGAGTTCAAGTCACTTGATGCGAAAATACCAAAAAATCCGGCGAAAATACCTTTAAAGGAATTTGATGCCGTTTTTAAGGAAATATTGGTGAGAATAGGCACATAGCGTCCGTCCATCTCCACATCGATTTTCTTTGCTCGCTGCAAAACCGTTTCGGCATTTACAACTGCCTTCATGCCATTCATCCCTCTAATTTAGATTGATTCACCATCCATAGTCATTAAGGCACCATATCGTGCGGGTCGTCGATCCCTGAATACCCCCCAATCCTCCCGGTAAAGACGAATTTCGTCCAGGTCAAAGGTCGTTGTCAGTATGCTTTCATCAATGCGATTGGCTTCCGCCACCTTGGCGCCGGTGTGGTCTGCGATAAAAGATGATCCGTAGAAAGTCATTTCAAAATTATCACCTTTTTCGACGCCGATCCGGTTGGACGCCACCAGAGGCATGATGTTGGCAGCGGCATGCCCCTGCATAACGCGCTGCCAGTGATCGCGAGAATCGATCTCCGGATCCCCCGGCTCGGAACCAATGGCGGTGGGAAAGAAAAGCATCTCGGCACCATTAAGGGCAAAACAACGGGCCGTTTCAGGAAACCACTGATCCCAGCAGATACCGACACCGATGCGTCCATATCGGGTCTTCCAAACCATAAACCCCGAATCACCGGGGCTGAAATAAGTTTTTTCCTGATAACCGACGGTATTGGGGATATGGGTTTTTCGATACACCCCCAGCAGACTGCCGTCGGCATCGATTAGCGCCAGTGAGTTGAAAAATACCCGCTTCGAACGCTCGAAAAAACTGACCGGCAAAACCACACCGAGTTCGAGCGCCAGTTGGGCCATGCGGGCAATGGTCGGGTGGTTGTCGAAAGGTCGGGCAAGGCCAAGATGCCGGGTATCCTGATCGATTGGAAAGTATGGCGTTTCGAATAACTCTTGGAGTAATACAATATTAGCGCCCTGTTGGGCCGCTTCACGAATTAATTTTTCCGCCTTGTTCACGTTTTCCTCAACATTCCAGTCACACGCCATTTGAGTGGCGGACAGAACTACTTTTCGCATAGTTTCACCTTTAAAATTAGATCAATTAGTTAATTCTAAATACCTGATCCTCCCTCCGGGCCGGAAGCTGGATCAGGTCAGAGAAAATTGGCTGTGCCATGACCCAGCCTTGCGGAGTGATGGATTGATGGGTTTGTCGGAATGAGAGCTTTTCTTAAGGAGATGGCACGGTTCAGAAATTGAAATCAGACCGCCATCCGTTTTTATTCCCCAATATTCCATTACTCCATTACTCCATTACTCCACTACTCCTCCGGCGGATCTATGACATCCCATCCGGAGTCTAGGGTAAACGCCATCACTCTGGAGTGAAATCAAAGCCGGTTCCTCCGGACCTGAATTTTTACCTAAACGCCTTCGGTTGCTGCTGGGTAATGCAGTGGATATTGCCGCCGCCAAAGAGAAGGATTCGTGTCGGCAGTTGAACAATTTCATGGTCGGGAAATTCTCTTCTGAAAATCTCCAGGGCTGCCTGATCATGTTCCGGAAAGTCAAACGCCGGTAGAATGATACCGCCGTTGGCCATATAGAAATTGACGTAAATGCCTTTTACATGCACATCCGTATCCGTGATTTCGCACGGCTCTGTAATCTCCACAATTTCTATCGGTCGCCCCTGCGCATCCGTATTCCCTTTGAGGATCTGCCTGTTTTCCTGAAAAATTTCATAATCCGGGTGCGTTGGATCGTCTGAAACAGCCAGTAAAACCCGGCCGGGCCTGATAAAACTGGCAAGCCCGTCAATATGACCGTCAGTGTCAGACTGTTGGCGATTGCCGTTGAGCCAGATAATCTTTTCTACATTGAGATATTCTTTCAGATAGTTTTCTATCTCAGTTTTGCTCAGGTCAGGATTTCGATTTTTATTGAGCTGGCAGCTTTCGGTAACCAGCAGCGTGCCTTCACCATCTACATGGATACCGCCACCCTCGAGGACAAGTGGACATTCATACCGCTTAACATTCAACCGATCCAACAGATCGCCGGCAACCCGGTTATCGAGTTCGTGCGGGTACCTGTTGCCCCAACCATTAAATACCCAATTAACGCCGGCAACATCACCTGTTTTGCTTACTACAAATGTCGGGCCCGAATCACGGAGCCATCCGTCATCAATTTCAGATTCAATCACCTTGATCGCCGGACCGCACAGTGCTTGTGTCTCATCGAGATCCTCATTGTTGGTCAGCATGTATAAGGGTTCAAAACGTGAAATAGCTTTTGCCACTTCGGCATAGCACTTTTTGGCCGCCATATGAGCTGCGTCAAAATCAAGCGGTGCCTTGGAAAATGTTTCCGCTGCGCAAGGCCAGGCCATCCAACAGGCCTTGTGTGGATGCCACTCGGCCGGCATAAAGTAACCATCCTGTTTGGGTGTTGCCATAACAATACCTCCGGATCCAGCTCTAAACGGTAATTCAGCAAACGCAAATAACGCACCAGCGTTAGCTTGTTCCGTTGTTACGGTGAGCTATGTAAAATCCCTGAGCCACTGGACCGGCATTGCTCATTTCGAGTTTGCGCTTCCTTGTATTCTCCGGTTCAATGAATGTATTTCGGCATATACAGAATTGTCCTCAAAGCCGCAATAAAAAATGAAATCAATTATGAGAATTCGATTCGGCTACCTACTACATGGCCTTTGGTTTTGGTCCAGGTTTACCTAATTTTAAAGGCTGCATTTCATCAGGACGCAGCCACCCTCGTGTGGAATATGTTCATGGTATTTTAATTCCACGTTTTTTTCTACTTCAAATCCGCAATGCTTATATAAGCGCTGAGCAGCCTTGTTGTCGGCAAGTACTAAGAGACTCAGCAAGTTAAAATCGCTTTCTTTCGCTTTTTTTTTAGTCAACGAAATCAGTTTGGTACCGATGCCTTTATTTCTGAAATCCTCATTCACCCCCAAAGATTCTAAAAGAAGACTATTCTCAACACGAGCAGAGAAGAAATGCTTTAAATGCGCCAATCTTTCCGGTGGGAAAAAGTTTTTCATCTTCTCGGTTATCATGTGAAATTTTGAAGGAAGTGAGACTGCTACGCCGACAACCTTCTCATTGTACTCAGCAACAATCGCACTCTCATATGAATGCGGGGAGTTTTCGTCTGCTAAATCGTCGGCGATGATTTGGATTGGATTCAAATCAGGGACAAGACCATCATATAAAAATGGAATGATTCCTATAGCGGCTATATTAACCAGTTCAGCTAATTCTGAACAATCATCTTTTTTGCCTTGTCGATATATTACTTCCACGATAAGTGCCCCCACCGGTTATTGAGTAAATAAAAGAGTCAGAAAGAGTGTAGACCTGACATTTTGGATTTGACAGATAAATATTTTCGCCACCAAGACACAAAGGCACTAAGTTTAATCAATAAAAAATTATTCTTCGTGTCTTGGTGCCTTTGTGGCTAATCTTTCCGGTTTATCCGGGTTGGGTTTTTGCGCTGTAAGTTGCCGGCGCACAATATATATTTTTTTTACGTGTAAAGTCAACAGCTTATCTTTCACTACGATTTACATTTGTTTATTCGGTCCTATAATGTTCAAAAAATTTGATACCAGGGCAAACTGCCGGTTCGAATGCATAATACTGAACTGAAAGCGGGGACGATTTATGGACAAAATGGTTGGTGCTTTTTTTGATTTTGACGAGACCCTGCTGGATACCGAAAGCAGCCGGCTGGGCATCAAATATTTGTGGGAACGGCGGCTGGTTTCAAAGGCCTTTATCCTGAAAGCGTTCATGACCGGCTTTTTTTATAATCGCCATTGGATCACCGATGAACATACCGCAAAAATTCTGCTGAAACTCTACCGCAACCGGCGACTGGATGAATTTGTAGAAGGCTCCGATACTTTTTATCGGGAAATTCTGAAGCCGAGACTGGCACCCAGGATCCTGGCAAAAGTCTATGAGCATCGAGATCAGGGTCATTCCCTGGTGCTTATCTCCGGCTCGATCAGATACATGCTCGAACCCGTGGCCCAGGATCTCGGCTTCGGACACCTGTTGTGTACGGACCTGGAGGTAGGCCCCGAAGGACTGCTCACCGGCAAGCCAAATGGTCCTTTGTGCCTGAATGCTACCAAACGGCATTTGGCCACTGAACTGGCGCAACGCACCGGAATCGATCTGGCGCGCTCTTTTGCCTATGGCAACCATCAGGCCGACTTGCCCCTGCTCGAGTCGGTTGGCTTTCCACATGCGGTAGAACCCAGCAAACCGCTTCTGAAAGTCGCCCAGGCACGAAATTGGCCGATACTAGCCTATAGGTAAAAAATGATTATTGAAAATTGAATAATGAATATTTAAGGAATCGCTTCGCTCTAGCTTTTTAAGGCCATTGCTGGTCGGCACGGTGGCCGATCCTACGTTGTTACAGAACAAAATATGCCGGGTCGAACGGACTGGCCATGCCGCAGCGGGGGCCAGCCGACCAGTATTTGAAATCTGTCCTCCGTCTTCTGTCGTCTGCCCTCTGTACTTGGGCTCTAAATTCTGACTTTGTCTCGCCTGAGCTCGTCGAAGGCCGCATTCCGACTTCCGAATTCTGCAATCTGTCATCTGCGTGCCGCGGCGTAGCTCGGAGAGCGAAGACGGGTCCTTGCCCCTGCCAGTCTATTCATTCGCAAAAGGACTACCATAGCTATTCAGAAACACCTTCTCATCCTGCAATGCTTCACGGGTATGCGGCGCTTTTTCCTCGTCCGGGTAGCCGATGCCGACCACTGATTCTACTTTTAAATTGGACGGGATATTCAACAGCTCGGCAATATAGGCCTCCGATGATTGGTTGTCATCATGCATCCGGCCTCTAATCTGAACCCAGCAGCTTCCCAGCCCCAGCGATTCGGCCGCCAGTTGAAGATATATGGTGGCGATTGAAGCATCTTCGATCCAAACGGTCGATTTTTCGGGATCGGCGCAGACGACGATTCCCAGCCGGGCCCCGGCCAGAAAACTCGAGCCATGGGGCTTGGCCGTCGACAGTTTGGTCAACAATTGAGGATCGGTGACAAAGATGTACTCCCAGGGATTATGTCCCATGGATGACGGCGGCCGCAGCGCCGTTTCTTTCAATACCTCAAGTTTATCCGCTTCAATTGACTCATCCGTAAATTTGCGAATACTCCTTCTTTGCCGAATTAAATCAATAAACATTCATCTTCCTCCTGCCAAGTGTTATTTGTAATTCGTTAATTGTTAATCGTTGTTCAGCCCCGGCGGATTTGTAAATAGAATGGGCTGACCATCTGATTTTGTATTTCTATCATCAGTGAAACTTAAAAATCGATCAGACTCCTTTCATACCCATACCCATAACCAATAACGAATAACTGATAACTTTCGCCGGTTTTCAATTGCAGGATGAGCTTCACATTTCGATGTAATGTATAAATTCCAACCAGCCTAATTTAAGCCACTCCCGGCATTCAGCGCACCACCGGATATTTCTTGAGGCTCCAATCAAAGATTCCACCCCGCATATTGACAATGTGCTTAAAACCGCTGTCGATCAGTATTTTGGAAGCTACTGTGCTGCGGTTGCCGGTGGCACAATAAATCAAAATTTCTCGATTATGGTCGGTACCCAGTTCCCGGTAGCGTTTTTGCAGCTGCTGCACGGGAATTAAAACCGAATTGGGCAGGTGTCCACGCTGGTATTCCTGCGGGGTGCGAACATCTAAAATGATCGGCTGCTCCGAATCAATCAGATCAGCCGCTTCTTTGGACGATACCTCCCGGTAGCTGGCTTGGCGGTAGTTTATGACGGTTAGATTGCCATTGATGTCGCCCATGGAATACGCAAAGGTACCCGGAATTTTCATCTTGAAATACGGGGCTTCAGACGGATTGACCGGCAGTCTTTTCTCAATGGATAGATCCGGAATCGAAAGCAGTGGATTTCCAACGGAAGGGTCGAATTTAAACTTGATGTAGTCGCCGCGATATACCTTCAGGTCAACCTCTCCCCGGCCGGATTGAAGGTCGAGAATCCGATAGCCGTTAACGACCGTGCCGGATACGGAAGGTGCCGCTTTTGAATTGTTTTCTGTTTTATCGGAACAATTGGCGGAGTATGCAAAAAGGAAAACAGCACATATGGCAACAAGTATTTTTTTCATCATGCACCTCACTGAAAAAGCATTTAGATTCTCACAATAAACTTTAACAGAGTAATCATTTTTGCTTTTTTTACAACCACTGATGAGAACGTTCTCAGATTATCCGCATTTATGCAGGACGACTGCTCTACCCCGAAAATTGGCAGTACCTGAGTCCCACCCAAAATATGCGAAGCATATAGTTATTGATCTGCCTTGAATCAGGTCTAAATTACATCTTAAAAATTCCAAAATAACCGTCGGTCAAATACAATGGCAAATTTACCCGGGCGGATTAATTAGGTTGACGAAACGAAAATCGACCTTACAAATAACATAGCACTAAATTCGGGTTCGTCTAACAATTCCAGATCTTATCATGACGCTGCGTATAAGGAGAATACCATGTCTCAGAAAATCAACAAACACAGTTCCCGGATCACCCAACCGAAATCCCAGGGCGCTTCCCAGGCCATGCTCTACGGCACCGGCATGCAGGAAGCCGATATGGATAAGCCGCAGATCGGCATCGCCAGTGTATGGTTTGAAGGCAACACCTGCAACATGCATTTAAACAGCCTGGCCGCCAAAGTCAAAGAGGGCGTCGAAGGTGCCGAGATGATCGGCATGCGTTTCAACACCATTGGTGTCAGTGACGGCATCTCCATGGGCACCGAAGGTATGAGCTATTCCCTGCAGAGCCGTGATCTGATAGCCGATTCCATCGAGACCGTGATGAGCGCCCAATGGTACGATGCTAACATATCACTGCCAGGCTGCGATAAAAACATGCCCGGCTGCCTGATGGCGATGGGACGCCTGAACCGACCGTCATTGATGATATACGGCGGCACCATCCGGGCCGGCCATCACGAAGATCTGAAATTGGATATCGTCTCGGCCTTTCAGAGCTACGGCGAGTACCTGGCCGGCAAAATCGACGAAGACCAGCGCCATGCGATTGTGCGCCACAGCTGTCCCGGCGCCGGAGCCTGCGGCGGCATGTATACCGCCAATACCATGGCTTCGGCCATCGAGGCCATGGGCATGTCGCTGCCCTTCAGCTCCAGCACCCCGGCCGAAACATCCCAGAAAATGGAAGAGTGCCTGCAGGCCGGTCAGGCGATCCGCTACCTGCTGGAAAACGATATCAAACCGCGCGACATCATGACCCGCCAGGCGTTTGAAAATGCGATGGTGGTGGTGGTCGCCCTGGGCGGATCCACCAATGCCGTCCTGCATTTGATCGCGATGGCCCGTTCGGTCGACGTGCCACTGTCGCTGGATGATTTCCAGAAAGTCAGCAACCGGGTCCCGTTTCTGGCGGACTTGAAACCAAGCGGTCAGTTTGTTCAGGAAGATCTGCACGAGGCCGGTGGTATACCGGCGGTGATGAAATACCTGCTGAAAGAAGGATTATTGCACGGCGATTGCCTGACGGTCACCGGCAAGACCCTGGCCGAAAACCTGGCCGATGTCGCGGATCTGTCGGAAGGCCAGGAAATTATCCGCCCTTTCGAAAATCCAATCAAAACAACCGGCCACCTGCAAATAATGCGGGGCAACCTGGCCCCGGAGGGGGCGGTGGCCAAGATAACCGGCAAAGAGGGAACGAAGTTTACCGGAACCGCCAACGTCTTCGATTCCGAGGAGCAGATGCTGGCCGCCCTGGAAGCGAATAAAATCAGCGCCGGGGATGTGATCATCATCCGCTACGAGGGACCCAAAGGCGGTCCCGGCATGCCTGAAATGCTGACCCCGACCTCGGCCATCATGGGTGCGGGCCTCGGCAACGATGTGGCCTTGATGACGGACGGCCGTTTCTCAGGGGGATCCCACGGATTCATTGTGGGACACATTACCCCTGAAGCCCAGGAGGGCGGGCCCATAGCCCTGGTGCAAAACGGCGATCAAATTACCATTGACTCCGAGAACAACACCATTGATGTTCACATCAGCGAATCCGATATGGCCCAGCGGCGCAGCGCCTGGCAGGCACCACCGTTCAAGGCCAGCCGCGGGACCCTGTACAAGTATATTAAAAATGTAAAGTCAGCTTCGGAGGGCTGTGTGACGGATGAATGATATGGATTTTGGATTGCGGGTTGCGGGTTGCGGGTTGCGGGTTGCGGGTTGATGGAATCGCTGCGCTCTATCATTTATAATGGGCCGTTCTACACAGAACCTCGCGACCGACAGAATTCATTAATTCAAAATTGACTGTCTCGTATAAAGTCGAAAAACGCCCTGTATACGAGAGTTTTCAGTATTTAGTGTTTAGTGGTATAATATCTTGATATGATGTGCGAAGGGGTTTACCAAATACCAAACACGAAGCACATGATGAATTCGACTTTTTAAGAATTCACCAAAATTACATTTACCTTGTAAAGTAATAAAAAATTTAAATCATATTATGAATGAAAAAGAATTATGCCGCAGCCAGATTGATTATTTAAGCACCCCAAAACAGTTAGAAAGACAGAGCGACGTGTGGGGTCGTGGCTCGACGTGTGGGGTTGTAGCTGAAAGCGAAGTACAAAGAGCGAAGCCCCAAGTGATACCACTCCGCCTTCGGCGGATCAATCTTCAATCTTCAATCTTCAATATCAAGCGTCTGTCCGCCGGGTTATTCATTCCGCTTCTTTTAGCTCTTGCATCTTCAGCTCTCGCCGAACCAACCGTCACGATAAGCTATGATTATTATGAAATTGAGGGGTGGACGGCCGATGACCTCAGGCAGCAGATGGACCGCCACGGCATTCGGTGGACCGATGGCAATACCTTCGATGCGTATACGGCCTGGAATGTAAACTGGCATTACCGCTATCGGATAATCGATGGCGAATGTTCAATGATTAAGGTTACAACCACGGTCAAGGTTGTGTTCAGATTACCGCGCTGGACGGACTATGAGAACGCACCGGTCGACTTGCAGAAAAAATGGGATATTTACATGCAGGCGTTGAAGCATCATGAAGACGGCCACAAAGATTTCGGTATCAAGGCCGCCGCTGAAATCGAACGTGCCCTGGCTGAATTGGAACCGGCCGAGAGCTGTGAGGAACTGACAGAGACCGCCAATGATCGGGGCCAGCAAATTATTTCAAAATACGCCGAGGCCGAAAAGGACTATGACGCCGAAACAAACTTTGGCAAAACCCAGGGAGCGGTTTTTCCATAATAAAAGGTTCTAGGTTCAGAGGTTCAGAGGTTCAGTAGGGTGGGCCGCGCCCACCATATAGCGCTGATGTCATCTGTTCATGTTGGGCACAGCCCGGACCTGATTCCACAGGAATCAACCAGGAGCGCGGCCTCCGGCTAAAGGACAGCCGGTCTGATCGGAAAAGAAACTGCACCGCTTCTACGCAGTTTCTTATGAACTCAGTCGCCGTTTCGTCCTCGTCCTCGTCCTCGTGCTCGTCCTCGAAGCTTTTGAGCCTCTAAGTATCGAGGACGAGGACGAGCACGAGGACGAGCACGATTTAAAATCCCTTTCTTGGGGTTAATACAAGCGTAGTTTCATAAGAGTGAGTTCTAGCCACAACATTCCAATCTCGACTTATTCCTGCATCGCCCTCCTCCTTCATTGATGCAGTCCTAAATCCTTCAGCTTTTTCGCCGTCGGTACGCCGTCCTCCGTCCACTCCTGGACCTCATAGTATTCATCCAGCATCTCCTCCAGATGGCAGACCAGGCCCGCGGCGGGGCCGGTGGGTGCCGGTGTTTCGGTCAATCGTTTCGGCAGGCTGTCGTCCTTGCGGGTAAAACCGGCCCGTGTCAAGAAGAGCCGCTCGGCGTTGATAATACGCTCGCCGGATTGCATCAGCTCCGCGAGGCTGTAATCGGCGCCCGTGGCGGCATTCAGGTATTCCAGGATGCCTACCGGCGCGACCCCCAGGTCTTTGGCCGCCAGGTTCCGAACAGCGAAAAAAATACACAGGCCGGCTGAATCGATGATAGCTGAAAGGTCCTGATAGGCCTTGGTCACCTTGGCTTTGCCCTTCCATTGGAGTGGATCCATGGACTCGGGCACGCCAAACAACTCGAAATAGGCCGGATCGCCCCGCATGTGCGAGCCGCCGATAGGTGAAGTGGCATAGGCCAGTCCCATGGCCTGGGACGCGCGCGGTTCATAGCCCGGAAACTCCTGTTTTTTGGATACGGGTGCCAGTTCGGGGTGTCCACAGCCAGCAGCCAGCCGGAAGCTGCCCTCGGCCAACCGGTCGCCAAACCCTTCACGCAGTCCGGTCATGCGCGTCAGTTCCACCAGTGCCTCGGCATCGCCCCACTCCAACTTTCGGCCCACCTGGTGCTCGGTCAGGTAGCCGCGTTCCATAAGTTCCATGGCGCATGCAATGGTGGCACCCATGGTGATGGTATCCATACCCAGTTCGTTGCAAATATAATTGGCTTTTACGATCGCCGCCAGATCGTCCACCATGCAGTTGGATCCCATGGCATAAATGGTTTCGTATTCGGGCCCTTCGCCTTCACCTGAGAAACGCGGATCATCCAGTTTCGTTTTGCGGCCGCAGCCGATAGGACAACCATAGCAGGCCGAACTCTTTTTAAGAAAGCGCCGGGTTAACTCCGTACCCTGAATTTTCTCCCAACCGTCAAAAGTCCCCTGCTGCCAGTTTTTGGTGGGCAGGGCGCCAAAACTCTGGGTCGCCGCAACAACGCCGGCCGTGCCGTTGATCGCAAGACCCAGAGGAGTTTCCTTAACGTTTTGTTTAAAGGTATCCAGGATTTGTTTGTTGAACGCCTTGAAGCGATCGGGATCTGCCAGGGGAATCCGCCCGGAACCCTTGACCACCACCGCTTTCAGATTCTTGCTGCCCATAACCGCGCCGACGCCGGACCGACCGGCTGCACGGTCTCTGTCGTTCATGATGGATGCGAACAGCACCTTTTTTTCGCCGGCAGGTCCAATGCAAGCCACTTTGGCTTTGGCATCGGTCGCCGCCAGCAATTTATCGGTGGTCCGGTGCGTATCCTGGCCCCACAAATGTTCCGCTGACCGCAGCTCGGCGCCTTCCTGGCTCAGCCACAGGTAAACCGGCTTTTCGGATCGACCGGTAAATATGATGGCATCAAAACCGGTGCGTTTGAATTCGGTGGGAAACGTGCCGCCGGAGTTGGAGCAGGTGATTGCTCCGGACAGCGGAGATTTGGTCATGACCATGTACCGGGCACCGGTGGGGGCGCCGGTGCCGGTCAGGGGGCCGGTGGCCATGATGATCGCATTCTGCGGGGAAAAAGGATCGACCCCGGCTTCAATTTCCCGGCTCAGGTAATATATTCCCAGTCCCCGGCCGCCGATATAATCTTTGGCCACTGTCGGATCCAGGGCCTCTTCCGAACATTGGCCGGCAGTCAGGTCCACTCGTAAAATTTTTCCCATCCATCCATGCATTTTGATTCTCCTCGCTTGTTTGGCATTTGGCTGAATTTAGGTGTCAGGTGTCAGGTTTCGGGTGTCAGGGAAAAGATGTGCGACATCCTGACACCTGAACACTGACACCTGAAACCTCCACTTTCTCACAACAAGTTGACAGAAAAACGCAGCTGAGGGCCTAAAAAGAAAATTTAACTTTGCGTTCTTTGCGACTTTGCGGTGAGGTAAAGACATATCAAACGATCACGTTGGTAACGATCGGTTTGCGCGCAATGATTCTTTCAGTACCGAAAACCGATAAATCCATGCTCGTTTCAGAGCCCGTGATCAATTCATACAAATGCCGCCCCACCGCCGCCGCCTGCTGAAACCCGTGACCTGAAAATCCGTTGGCCAGGTAAAATCCTCTGAGCTCGGGCCATTCACCTAAAATCGCATTCGCATCCAGTGTATTCACCGCATACAAGCCGGCCCAGCCACGCATTAATTTCAAGGTATCCATTTGCGGTATGAAATCTGCGAGCTCCGGCCAGATAATTTCCGTAAACCGTTTTTCGTCCCACGAAAAATCAAAACCAATAGGATCGTCGGCCATGGTTTTGCTGACCAGGATCAACCCGCCGGTTTCACGCGCCAGATACAACCCTGACGGAAGGACTGTCAGACGCGGAAGATTGTCCTGTTTAACTTTGGGGTCCACCGCAAACACCTGCCGTTTAACGGGAACCACGGGTATCTCCACGCCGGCCGTTTTGGCGATTTTCCCGGCCCAGGGACCGGCGCAGTTTAAAACAATTTTCGCGTTGAGGTCAATTCCGGAAGACAGCGTGACGCCCGTAACCGCTCCTTTATGGGTGTTGATCTTGACGACCTCGTCTTCCAGGTATGTAGCCCCGAGCGATCTTGCTTTGGTTTTGAAGCCCATGAGAACCGCATAGGGATCCATGATGCCGTCGTCAGGTCCAAAAGTCGCGCCGACATAGCCGTTCAAATTGCACTGGGCCATCCGCTTTTTCATTTTATCCCTGGACCACCAATCGACTTTGCACCCGAGCTCTTTTTGCAGGGCCATATCATTTTCAGCCGCCGCCCGGCTCCCCTCCTCAATCAGAAAAAGATTGCCTTCCCGGTGCCAGGAAATTTTCGGCCGGATGCCGTCAACCTCCATTTTGTCTTCGAAATCTGCCAAGAAATCTTGTGCATATTGCGATATCTGTATGTTTTCCTTGAGATTAAACTGGGTGCGGACGTTGCCGATACTCAAGGGCGTAGAGGCTTTGGCATAGCTGGGATCTTTTTCGACGACCGCAACTTTGAGCTTATCCGCCGCCATCAGGTGATAGGCGGCCGAGCTGCCCATCACCCCGCCGCCCACGATAACGATATCATAATTGTCTTTATGCATGCTTCACCCCCCGGAGATCGATGATAAACGAGATCTCAAAAATATACATTGTGTGCAACCCGGATAAACCGGACAATATTAGCCACAAAGACACAAAGACACAAAGAAAAAAATTGTTTTATAAAAACTTCGTGCCTTGGTGTCTTGGTGGCGAAATTCTTTTATCTGATAAATTCTTTGCAAACATGACGTGATTTCAATGAATTTTTAGCACGTTGAAGACAATTATTGGGGGTTATTATTATGTTGACTATTAGTTAACTTATAGTATTATTAAAAATTATAATAAAATGTCAATAAGAATATCATGAAAAAAACTGCTACTATGATACCGTTTGACATAAATGCCAATTAGTTTTAATTAGCCCGATAGCAATGTGAACATCAATTCGCATAAACACCGCGGTAAGACAATCAACAGAGAACGGAGTGAGGTGGTATTTGGAAAATTCAGTGCGCTATGATTTTGATGAGTTGGTGGATCGGTATGGCACGTCCAGCATGAAATGGGATAAATACGGATCCCGGGAAATTATCCCGATGTGGCTGGCGGACATGGATTTTCGATCGCCGCCGGAAATTATCAGGGCCATTGAGCAACGGACGGCACACGGATTTTTTGGATACACCTTGCCACCCCGTGAGCTAAACCTCCTGATCGTATCAATGCTCGCGGAGACCTATGATTGGTCGGTGGATCCTGAATGGCTAGTGTGGTTGCCCGGTTTGGTATGCGGTTTGAATGTCTCCTGCCGCACGGTCGGCGAGCCGGGCGATGATGTGATGACCGCCGTGCCGGTCTACCCGCCCTTTTTGTCTGCTCCCGGATTCGGTGGCCGCAATCTGATAAAGGTGCCATTAAAGGAAAACAGCGGCTGCTGGCAGTTTGATTTTGACCGGCTCGAACAAATGATCACCCCCAATACCCGGATGTTTATCCTGTGCAACCCTCACAATCCGGTTGGGCGAGTGTTTAGCCGGTCCGAACTGGCCGAACTGGCATCTATCTGCGATAAATATGAAATCACCATCTGCTCAGATGAAATCCACTGTGGGCTGATATTGGACAAAACCAAAAAGCATATCCCAACGGCCACGCTGGGCCCTGAGATTGCCGATCGCACGATTACCATGATGGCACCCAGCAAAACATTTAATACGCCGGGCCTCGGATGTGCGTTTGCTGTGATTTCCAATCCAAAACTGCGCCAACAGTTTAAGAATGTGATGGCCGGTATCGTTCCGCGACCCAACGCCCTGGGCTGTGCGGCCACGCATGCAGCATTCTCGGAGTGTGCTGATTGGCACGCAGCGCTGCTGGATTACTTGCGCGACAACCTCGCAACCGTATCCGACGCCATCCGCCAGATGCCTTCTGTCGCAATGTCTCCGGTAGAGGCCACTTATCTGGCTTGGCTTGACTTGCGCGCCACCGGTATCAAGGATCCGGTCAAATATATCCTGGAAGCCGGGGTCGGTCTTCAGGATGGGATCGAATTTGATGGACCCGGATTCGCACGTTTGAATTTTGGATGTCCGCGTAAATTACTGGTGGAGGGTTTGAATCGTATAAAGGCGGCGCTGGAGAAGCATGCCAAGTAATTTAAATAGCGGCGGTAAAGGTTCTGCGCCACGCTGCGGTATAGTACGAAATGGTACGAGCCCTGAAGATCAGAATTTCTGGGTTATATTAAAAAAGCGATTTGACATCCACAAGATATTCTTTCAGAAAACGTCGTCGGATCTGACCGGCTTCCTCGATATCCCCGCTGGCAAATATCTTCTGAAATTCCTTCATCTCATTCAGGAACAGGGGTATCGGGCGGCTGAAATCCCCTTTATTGAAAGTCAGAAGATGAACTCTCAAAGTCAGGTGATACAAAAAATCGGATAATTCTCGCAAGATGGGATTTTGCGCCGCCTCGTATAAAACGTCCCGAAATAAAAAATCAATTTCAATAAATTTGATTCCGGTTAGCTTTTTTCCATCTTCGAGAATGCGATTTAGCTTGTTGATTAAAGTGTCAATCCGGCCGATAGTCTCCCGGGAAGCGTTTTCACAAGCCAGCCTGGCAGCCAGGGCTTCAATGTCAAACCGGATTTGAAAGACCTGGATAATCTTCTGGAAATCGATTTCGGTAACCTGGGTACCCAAGCGCGGCATGGTCATCACCAGCTTTTTCCACTCGAGCCGTTTCAATACATCCCTCAAGGGGCCGCGGCTGGTACCGAATTCTTCAGCAAGTATTGTTTCGTTGAGAATTTCTCCCGGAGCGTATTGCATGTAGAGAATACGCTCTAACAGTGTGTCATATATTTTTTCTTTTTTATTGATTAGGGATCTCCAGTCTTTGTCGTTTTTTACGGTCTACAGCCTTACGGGGATCCATCCGGCAAGGCCCCACCAAGTATACTAATAGTTAACCTATCATTAACAATAGATTACAGATCCAGTCAATGATTATTTTGCCTTATATTTCTATTGAAAAACTCCCTAAAGCCAAACAGGATCAACCGGAAAGATTAGCCACCAAGACACTAAGAAAAAATGATCATTGAAATTAAACTTGGTGCCTTGGTATCTTGGTGGCGAAAATATTATATCTGATAGATCCTTCGCCTACATATGTGATTTCAAAAAAAGACACCAAAGGTGCGGATTATTACTCCGGTTTTACGCCGCTGCCGCCTTGTCGATATATTGAATCAAAGCGTGACCCATTAGCTGCACGCCGACGTCCAAAACGCGCTCGTCCATATCGAAATGCGGCGAGTGCAGGGCAAACTGAAATCCCCTGGCCGGATCGTGGCAGCCAAGCCCCACCATGGCACCGGGCCACTTTTGACAGAAATAGGAGAAGTCTTCAGCGCCCATCCGGGGTCGGGAGATATGCGCGGCGTCCGAGCCCAGGACCTGTTCCACACAGGCTTTCATATGATCCACCTTATCCGAATCATTGATGTGCGCCGGATAGCCTTCGACGTTTTCAAGGGTTGTTGAAACACCGAAAGCCAGGTCTAAACTCTTGACCATCTCTTCAATCCGGCCAACAGCCTGGGCGCGGACTTCCGGTGTCAGCGTGCGCAGGGTGCCACTTAAGCGGGCTTCTTCCGGTATGATATTGACCGCCGTCCCGGCTTGAAATTCTCCGATCGTCAAAACGGCGCTGTCCAGGGGAGCCAGGGTTCGGCTGACAAATGTCTGCAGCTGGGTCACCAGGTGCGCCCCTGCGACAATAGGGTCGATGCAAAGATGGGGGGGCGGCGCCGTGGCCGCCTTTGCCATTGATGCGTATCCGGATCTCGTTGGTGGCGGCATGGGCCGTTCCGTAAATGAGCTCCACCTCTCCCACGGGCAGCTCCGGGTTCATGTGGCCCGCAAAGATCGCTTCGACCGGCTCCTGGTCGAACATTCCGGTGTCGAGCATGGCTTTGGCGCCGGCGCCGCCTTCCTCGGCAGGTTGAAAGAAGAATAGAATTTCGCCACAGCCATTGCGGGGCCATCCGCGTTCCTTCAGCCAGCGAATGATTCCGAGGGCGACGGTGACGTGCCCGTCATGACCGCAGGCGTGCATCAGTCCCCGGTGCTGGGATTTGTAAGCGACATCATTGGCTTCATCCAGCGGCAGGGCATCCATGTCGGCCCGGTAGGCAACCAGCGGCCCCTCTTTATCGGCTTTAAATCTGGCAACCACCCCGGTTTTACCGATCTCACTCTGGTAGGGAATTTCCAGTTGGTCAAGTATTTCACAGATTTTGGCGGCTGTCTTTTTTTCCTGGTAGCCGAGTTCGGGGATCTGGTGCAGCTCGCGGCGCAGTTCAACCAGCCAGTCGTGAAAAGGAAGCATCGGGGATTCGGGCATGGGGGTCCTCCTATGATCCTAAATGAGCGAAAAGCGCTCATTTAGGTGTTATTGGTTATTTGTTAATCGTTATTAGGCCCTTAGGGCCTTTTTTCTAACAACATGTTGTAAGTTACGAAAGGTTTCAGGTGTCAGAGTTCAGGTGTCAGACCAGCCGCCAGCCAAACAAACGGCCGGTCAAATCTAGAAAAGAAACTAATGAACGTCGAACATCGAACGCTCAACATCGAACATCGAATATTGTGTGTCTTAGTGGCTTTGTGGCTATTTCCGGCCTGTCCGGGTTGGGTATGCAAAAGCAAAATGCTCGATACTGGCATAAATGAGTGTGGGATTCAATAGGAAGAAGCATAAGCTTTGAGCAAGGTTAAAGTATTTGGAAAACGGCAGTATCAGAAGGTCCTACGGGGCAATAAATCTCAAATTTAAATATCCAATGACGGAGACACTCATCAAGGTTATGTCTGATCGTCTAACAATCCAAAACAATTGAGCATTTTCGTTGTTGCGTGAAACAGCAGTCAAATCATATTTTTGGGTTTTTTGAATTTGGATTATTGGAATTTGTTTGGGATTTGTTCTTTGATGCTTGGAATTTCTATAATTGACATTAAGCAGGCAATCTTCTCTAAATCAGATAATTACCTGCTTAATTCACATAACGCCAATTACGGCATACCGGTAAATCCATTTACCAGCCGGTCGGCTCAGCCGGGACAACGCCCCTCTTAAGACGCCGGGGATGGCTCTTTGGGGTGTTGTCTGCGCCGTGGTCGACCTTGAATTTGCCGGCCGAAGCCGCTAATTCCTGGGCAATTTGGGCATTTTGCATCGTGGCTTTTTCTATTTCCGATACGGCGTTGTTGATTTGATCGATTCCCAGGGATTGCTCGTTTGAGCCGACCGCGATTTGACTGATCAGCTGGCCGGTCTTGTTCATATTGTCGGATACCGCGGCAAATGCCTCATTGGTTTGATTGACAATAGCCGAGCCGTCATTGATATTTTGCACGGTTCCCTCGATCAGGGCGGAAGTGTTCTTGGCGGCTTCGGCGGCCCGCATGGCAAGGCTGCGGACCTCATCGGCCACCACCGCAAATCCGGCCCCGGCTTCACCGGCCCGAGCGGCCTCTACGGCGGCGTTCAGCGCCAGCAAATTGGTCTGAAAAGCAATTTCATCAATTGATTTTATGATGTTGGAAGTCTCCTCACTTGATTTCGATATTTTTTGCATCGAATCAATCAAGTGTGTCATGGATTGATTGGCCTTCGTTACAACCTGGTTGGCTTCATCCATATATTGGTCGGCCTGCTTTGCATGGTCGGCATTCTGTTTGGTCATGGACGACATTTCCTCCAGGGATGCACTGGTTTGCTCCAGGGCGGAGGCCTGTTGAGTGGCCGCTTCGGTAACGCTTTGGGAGGAAACCACCAGTTCGCATATTGTTTTTTGAAGCTCGTCATTGACCAAATTCATGCGCGCAACCACGTAGTTGATTTCGTCGCGTCCGGTGGTTTCCAGCCGGTGGGTAAGATCCCGCTCTCTCATTTTTCCCGCCAGATTCAACAGGTTTTGAATCGGGCGATTCACCATGCGTTGAAACAAAAAGTAAATGGTTAATATGAGAAAGGCCAAACCGATCACGCCGATGATAATACTTTTGTCGCGGGCGGACCGTGCGGCGGTTACCGCCTTTTCCGTTGAGGTCCGCACATGCATTCCGCCCAGCACCTTGCGCGAATTGCCGTGGCAGTGGAAGCATCGGCTGTCGTTGAGAATGGGTCGAAAGATACTTAGATAGGGCTTGCCGTCGATTATTTCCTCATACTCGTGAGACGGCTCCTGACCGTCTGCGATCATCTGCCCGACAGCCTGGACGGCATTCTGGCTGGTCAGCACCTCATCCAGGCTTTTTCCGGTGGTTGCGGGATGGGTGCTGAACGTCACGTCACGATTAAAATCAAAAATGGATACTTCCAATTCCGGTATCCGCTCATGCAGTCTTCGAAACTGCTGGACGACAACGTCATTGTTCCCAACAGCCAGTGCATCGATCATGCCGCCCTCGATGGCCATCGATAGGATCTTATCGTCATATTGGCTCTGATCCCGCAGTGCGGACCGCTGGTTGTTGATGTTGAATGTAATTATAATACCGATGACAGTGGCCAAAACCAAGGCCAGGGTCGCCATGACCTTGACCCATAATTTTTGAAAAGCTAAAGCAATTTTCACGTTTGTGTCCCCCGAACTGCTCCGTCCCACTAATCAACATGTACAGGCCTGATAACCTGCGGGGAAAGATGGATATTGTAGTTAAATCAGTACTGCTATGATATATTCAAGGATGATTTCAGTATATTGATTTTTCGTCCGGTTTCCAAATCAAAGCCTTTACTCAATGGGCGCCACCGTAGAGCATCGGCTTGAAGTTAAAAGACGCAACCCGCTCGGAATTGTGGCATACCCGGCAGCCCTCAATGGAGAGGTCTCCGCCCAGATCCTCGGGATCTTCCGATTCAATATGAATGCTGCCGGGCCCGTGGCATACTTCACAGCCTGCATTTTGGAGATGCGGGGTTTTCGCTGCCGATTGGAATCCCCCCGGCTGCCCGTACCCCGTGGTATGGCATTGATAGCAACCTTTGATTTCGGATTCCGTCAATCCTTTGCGCATGATCTGGATGCTTTTATAGGACTTGGCCTTTTTGGCATACTTGGTGAAATTCTCGTATTCCGTTTCATGACATTCCTGGCAGGCCGCCGATCCCACATAGGTTGCTTTCTCACCATCATCGGCGCGACTCTCAGGTTGAAGAGCAAAGAGTACCGCACCGGTCGCAAAGGCGAGGATAATAATTTTAGGCACCCACGATTTCATAAGTGTTTCCTTTCCATATTCGGGTCTGACAATTTTAACCAATTGAATTATTGATAAATACAAGATATCCAAGCAGATGCAAAGCTCGGCGCTAACCGGCGCTTTCACTCGGATTGAATTTCCTGCACTGACTTCAAGTAAACAATTGTAACTGTGACATCGGCTAATGCGCAGAAAACTTTAGTAAAAGCTATAGATTTGAGGGGGGAGGGTGAGGACGGTGGTATTTAAGTCGGCAGCCGGGTAAAGTGGCCATTAGGGGCGGTAGGTGTCAGCAATACCTTTGGCCGCAAGCGTCCAGTCTGATCGTGAAAGAAACTGCGCCAAATCTACGTAGTTTCATTTGAACTCATTGGCCGTTTCGTCCTCGTCCTCGTGCTAGTTCTCGAAGCTTTTGAGCCTCTCAGTATCGAGTACGAGGACGAATACGACGACGAGCACGATTTAAATACCCTATTTTGGGTTTATATAGGCGTAGTTTCACACGAGCGGTGGCCTTCGGCTAAAGGACAGCCGGTCTGATCAACAAAAGAAACTATGAAAAAGCGAATATCGAATTTCGAAGGAATGAATTCTGTCGATCTTATAAATAAATGACTGAGCGAAGCGAAACCATCCTTCGACATTCTGCGGTTCGATATTCGATATTCTGCGGTTCGCTTCAAATGTTTCATAAGAGGGGTGCCGCGACCCCCTGGTCTGTCATCTGACTTCTGTCATCTGTCCTCTGTTCTGCAAATTGTCGATGTCAGATGTCATCCACTGTCTGGCGAATTGCTTTGACAAAATCATCATCAGTGCCGCAGCAGCCGCCGATAAAATCGGCCCCGGCCAGAATCAGATCGGGTACATATTGGACAAATTCCTGCGGACTGGTGCGAAAAACCACGACGTCATCCTCAACCTCGGGTAGACCGGCATTGGGTTTTATCCAAATCGGCAGGTCGGTTGCCTGCCGCAGACGCCGGCAAATCGGCAGAAAAGCTTCAATTCCTTGTCCGCAATTGGCGCCGATACCGTCGACACCGATTTGGGAAATTGCCGCCACGACCTCTTCGGGGGTGTTGCCCATCATGGTGTGGTCTTTATCCTCACTCGAATCATAAACCATGCTGACAATTACCGGCAATCCGGTCTGCTTGGCGGCAATTGCCGCAATTCTGGCCTCTTCGATATCGATCATCGTTTCGATGATGATGCCGTCCGCGCCGGCCTGGGCCTGGGCATTGGCTTGCTCTTGAAATACAGATTGCAGCTCTTCAGTGGTGGTTTCCCCGGTTATCAGCATTTTCCCGGTCGGACCGATCGAGGCGAAAACGAAAGCCCGCTCCCCGGCGGCTTCTTTGGAAATCCGGACACCGGCCTGATTGATGTCAACGATTTTGTCGGCCAGGTCGAAGTTAGCCAGCGACAAACGGCTGGCGCCAAACGTGTTGGTCAATATGATTTGGCTGCCGGCGTTGACGTATTGTTCGGCCACTTCCCGGACCAGGTCGGCCTGGCTGATATTCCAGGAATCCGGGTTTTGCCCGCGCTTTAAGCCGCGTTTCTGCATCTGGGTCCCCCAGGAGCCGTCCGTAATCGCCGGACCGTTTTCAACCAAAGTTTCGATTAGCGGGTTCATCTGTATCTCCTTCGTCGATTCGGTTCTAGGTTCAAAGGTTCAGAGATTCAAGGTTCAGAGGTTCAAGGTTCAAAGGTTCAGAGGTTCAAGGTTCAGAGGTTCAGGGTTCAAGGTTCAGAGGAGACGGGTCTTCTGTCCTCGGTCCTCTGACTTCTGTTCTCAATCCCAAATTCCAAATTCCGCATCTATAGCCGCGGCATAGTCCCGCCGTATCGGACGACGACGGGTTCCACTTCCGAATTCCCACTTCCGTATTCCCACTTCCGTATTCCCACTTCCGAATTCCCACTTCCGAATTCATTTACCTCTGTCCTCTGTCCTCTGCGCGCCGCGGCGTAGCTCGAAGAGCGAAGACGGGTCATCTGTCCTCTGCCTTTAGCAGATCAGACCCATACTGCCGCTTGAAATAGGTGGATGAATACTTTTCCAATTTCCACTCGGGAACCCGGCAGGTCCCGCACACACTCTTGAACCATTTGTTTCTCAGCCAACGGGCCGCCCGGCTGTTTCTGGAGTTGGTAATCAGGAATACTTTATTGCAGTGGGTCGTAATTTGGGCCTGGTCCCCAATTTTCTCAATCGTCTTGATGCCGTGTAAAATTCCTCTGCGCGAGGGCCAGAGTTTTATTTTATCGATCAGGCGAAAAAGCTCTATCCGCTTGCGGTAATAGCGTTTAACCGGTTTTTTCGTTGGGGATTTATTGCCCAATTCTTAAATTTCTCCACCTAAACGAACGCTAACTTAATGCCTGAACTATCCGAAAGCGCAATAACTCATTTGGAGTTAATCGTTATAAGTTATTGGTTATTCGTTATTGGTTATTCGTTATTGATTATTGATTATTGATTATTGGTTTGAAAGGATTCCGATCGATTTTTATAGATAACGATTAATCAATAGTCTCCAGCAACCGATTGAGCGCTATCCTCTTAAACAGTGTTCGTGCTTACAGCATTGAGCTTCCAAACCTTCCGGCTTCGAGCTTTGAGCTTTCACCTTTGAGCTTTCAGCTTCTATGCTTTCAGCTATGAACTATGAGCTACGAGCTATGAGCTTCCATGCTATGAACTATGAGCTATCAGCTATGAGCTATCAGCTATGAGCTGCGAGCCATGAGCTCCTATATATTCAAACGAATCCCATCCAGGTACCCCAGGCTTCGGCCCATTCTTCCCAGGCTGCGACTGTTTTCAGAAATCATGAGCAGGCGCTCGAGCCCGAAACCGATACCCATCCAGGCATCCGTTACCTGCCAGGCCTGGTCCAGAACGTGGGGCCCCATCGCCGCGGAGCCGATCTCCAACCGGTCTTCACCGGCCAAAATATCGATAGTTTCGCCATAGACGGCCGAGTTTTCCGTTTCAATGATATAGTCACCCACCCCGGCGGCGGCCGTCACCAGGGCTGCCATCTCCTCCAGCCTGGACTGCCGCTGGTCCTCTGCCAGGCCCATTTCCACCAGATTGAGCATGGTAAATTCATTGGAATGCTGAGAGCCATGGGATTCTTTACGAAAGCAGGAGCCGATCTCGAAAATCCGGACCGGCTTCTCCCACAATCGCAGGAGATCTTTCAAAACAAAGTACAAATGCGGCGCCAGCATGGGGCGCAGGCATTTGTCATTGCCCAGCCAGAATATCTGCGAGGCCAGCGGGTGGTCGTCATCGATCGACATTTTGGCCAACAGCCCTTTTGAGAGGATGGTCGGGGTCGTTACCTGTACAAAATCATTTTGAACGAGGACCTCCGCCAGGCGGCTTTCCAAACGGCAAAGCCCGGGCCTGCGGGGGCCATCCCGCAATTCCTGCAATTTCTGCCGCTGAATTTTAACCAATTGCTTTTCAAGGAGCTGGTAAGCTTCGTCGCGAGCCTCTGCACTGTCAAATTGCGTTGCGAGCTCGGCCTCGTCAGCAGCCAGTTCTATCAGCCGTGTCTGCTGCGTATTGGTCCAGGTAATTTGCAAAATTAGCCCTTATTTAACTCTTGTACCCTCGGCATATAAAAATAGAGGATGAAATGGGTGTTGCAATTGCGATTTGTGTGTATCTTAAAGACGTATAGCCAATAACGAACAACGAATAACGAATAACCAATAACGTTAATGTCTCCCCCAGTGCACGGTGATACAAAGCAAAGCTTCTATACGCCGTGTATGCTGATGCGGGAGAAAATGGCGGGAGGTCACGGTGTCGCACCGAGCTGCGTGAATTTAGAGTCCACGTGATCTGCTATCGATCCACCCCCCGCATCTAATCCAATGACGCCAAACTACAGGTTCCGGGGCCGCGCTGTCAAGATCAAGTCGCCATTTCACGGATATAATTTTCACCCCTCGCGATCAGCTCTGTATGATCTTCCGGTGGGGTCAGGTTATCCAACAGGCTGCAGGTACGCTGCCGCAGGATTTCATCGCCAGGGGGGCTCCCCTGGGCCTGCCATTTTTCCAGCGTCAACTGGGGCCAGATATAACTGCTGAAATCAACTTTGCGGCAATATCTTAAGGTCATGTCGGAAGTCAGAAAATTGCCGCCCGGCCCGATCGATTCAATTTCGTTCAGGCCCACGGATTCATCATCGATCACAAAGCCCTGACGATAAAATCGCGCCTGCCGAATCACTTCGTCGGAATAGACGGCCAATGCCGGCGAAAAGACCAGCGAATCGAAATTCCCACCCACAAAGGGAGCCAGACCGACTTTACCCAAGGTGGCGGTCAGGTGATTCATCCACAAAGTGCCGCCGGCCGACAAATCAGCGCCCCAGCCGGGTGCACATCCCGAGGTTCCCGAATGGGGCAAGCCATAGTAGGCCATCATTTCGGCGCAGGCCGCGTTGAGCAGCAACGTTTGCGGGGTATAGGCGCCGGCCATGGTTTGCATATTGAATCCCGCAGGCAGGCTTCCCAAAATAACGGGTGTTCCCGCTTTAACGAGCTGGCTGAAAACCAGTCCGGCCAATAACTCAGCGTTCAGCATGGCCAGGCTGCCGGCGGCAGTTATGGGTGAAGTCGCCCCCGACATACCGTAATTATTGTAGATAAACGGCAGCCCACGTTCAATAGTGCTGAACATGTTGTCGGAAGTGTCACGATTCAATACCAGCGGCGTAATCGGATTGAAGTATGGTATGACAAACGGCTTCAAGGCCAGGTCACCGTGCAATTGCTCCAGCAGATCGAGGGCGGCATCAAAGCAGTGTTTTTCGGATATGAGCAACACCAGCGGTTTGACGGTGTTGGCGGTCATCTCCAGGGTACCGTACAAATCAGCGACCCGGGGCGCGATGTCCTGGATAATGCCGACGGTCGAAACAAGGTCAATATTGGACAATTCGTTGCCCAACCGGGTCGCCAGCTCCATATGCCGGCGAGCGAAAGGTGTCACCGCATCCGTGCCGGGGTCCTGGTAATAAAGGTTGGTAACGCCGATACCAAAACGGGTTTGGGGGCTGTCGGCGGCTGCCAGTTGAAACCTGAAGTTTCCCGAACGATCGTAAATATCGACGGCGGACGGTGCCGTCGCCAGCGCGCGCCGGACCATTTCCGCCGGGATTCGCACGACTTTATCATTTTTCACGAGGTCTAGCTCGCGGGCAAAGACCGCCCGCGCGCGCTTGGAATCGACCCGGACCCCGACCCTGGACAAAATCTCCAGCGAATAGTAATGGATGCGGTCCAGTTGCGACTTGCTTAAAACCTCTATTGCGGGTCTTACCTCACTCATAAATCACCGTACTTACTATCGGTTGCAGAATTTCAATCGGTGTTGCCGACACTAGATAGATCGAAGGTTCCGGCGTGTCAAGCCGATAATATTTTCTATATGGCAGAGAATTTTAATCCTGCCGGCTACAGATGGTTAAGCAGTAAAGATCCGGGCCCAGCTTCCGGCCCATAGGGCCCACAGCCCGGAGGGAGGACCAGAATGTCTGCGGCAAATTAAAGTTTAGGCTGATAGATTCCGATAACGTATTAATATTTCCAGAAATCAGATGTTTTACGCCGTGATGGAGGATCTGAGAATCCAGGACACAAAACGACCGGCCGAATTCAATTTAATTCTAATAATTTGGAGACTGAAATGAACCAACAGGCAGATAAATATGAAAAGCTCGCAAATATCGTAGAGCTAGTCAGCGGCTCTGAAATTTCTTCAGTTAGTAATACTGTCATAGTCGTTATTAAAATCATGAATGATCCCAATTCTACCCCAAAGAATCTGAAGGATATAATCCAGGTTGATCCTCCACTGACAGCTCGGGTGTTAAAGCTAGCAAACTCATCTTATTACTCACCTCCAGACAAGATTGCTGAAATAATGAAAGCGATCATCTGGATAGGATGGGATGCCATCAAGGAATTGGCATTGAGCCAAAAGGTTTGTGAAATTTTTCAGGAAGACGAGATTATCGAAGGGTATTCAAGAAATTCATTATGGAAGCATTCTCTGGCTGTCGCAGTGTTCGCAAAAATGATTTACAGGCGGGAATTTGGTATGAGGGGTGAAAATGCATATGTCGCCGGCTTGTTGCATGACATTGGTCTTATTTTGGAAGACCAATTTTGCCATGATGAGTTTACACATGCACTGAGTAAATCAAAAAATGAGAAAAAGAATTTGACGAGGGCAGAGAAGGAAATTTTCGGTTATGATCATGCAGATCTTGGAAATGCAATAGCCGACAGTTGGGAGCTGCCAAAAGAACTAGGTGCGGCTATTGCAAATCACCACAATCCCGTTAAAGTTGATCATGAATTTTCAAAAATGTCCCATACCTTGCATGTTGCCGATAAACTCAGCCAGGAAAAAGGCTTTGGGTACTGGGATGCCCCTTCCGGTGACAACGCTGTTTTCAAAAGCAGTTTGAGAAATTTGGGTTTAGGATATCATGCGCTTCAACTGATAGGCAAGGATGTTGAAAAAGAAATATCAAAAATGGAAGATCAAGGACTATTTAACTGATGGAAAAGCCGGAATATGTAAAAGAGTTGGGAAATAAAGTTTTCCTTTTGGAGACGCAGGTAAAACATTTAAAAAATGACCTTCGCCTTACGAGAGAAGAAAGTGAAAACGCGACCACCAATTACTTTGAGATTTATTCCAAATTGGAAACCAAAGTTACGGATCGAACCCGTGATATTAAGAGATTACAAAAATTATTAGAACAAAAAGCCCGTGAGCTGGAGATAATGCTGGATTCAACACCGGGCATGATTTTCTACAAAGATTTAGAACAAAATATCATACGGGCAAATAGAGAATTCGCAAAAATAGCTGGACTTCCAGTCCAAAAAATTGTTGGCAAAAAATATAGCGATGTGTTTCCCGAATACAAAGAAGATGGTCTAAAAAAGGACTTGGATGTTATACAAAAAGGAAAACCGCTGTTGAATCAAAAGGAGTCCATAAATACAATTAAAGGGAAAAGACAGATACGGATAGAAAGAGTACCATATAAGGATATTAACAACAAAGTTACCGGGATAATCGGGTTCGCTTTGGATGTGACAGATCTCGAGAAAGCAGAAGAAGAAAAAAGAAAACTTGAAGCTCAACTCCAACGCGGACAAAAGATGGAAACCATCGGCACAATGGCAGGCGGGATCGCCCATGATTTCAATAATATTCTTGGAACCATCATGGGTTTCACCGAGATCTCCCTTTGCAATGCCGAAAAAGATACCGAGCTTTACGACAACCTGCAACAGGTGCTTCAAGCCGTGGGGCGCGCCAGAGACCTGATCAAACAGATTCTCACCTTCAGTCGTCAAACCGCACGGGAGCGCAAACCGGTTCAGGTAAAACTCATCGTCGACGAAGTCCTCAGGCTCTTACGGGCATCTTTGCCCTCAACCATCAAGATCCACGGTGATATCCAAAGTGACGCGCTGGTATTAGCGGATCCGACCCAAATCCATCAAATCTTGATGAATTTGTGCACCAATGCGGGTCATGCCATGCGGGATGAAGGCGGTGTGTTGGAGGTTAAGCTGGTAGATGTCGATCTTGACGCGGATAATACAGTTTGCCATTCGGATGTGAAACCCGGTGGTGCTATCAATCTGACGGTCAGAGATACCGGCTGCGGCATGCCCCAGCAAGTACTGGATCGGATCTTTGATCCATTTTTTACCACCAAAGAAACAGGTGAAGGCACCGGCATGGGGCTTTCTGTCGTGCACGGCATTGTCAGAACGATGAAAGGCACGATAACGGTTGACAGCGAACCGGGGCACGGTTCGACTTTCAAGGTTTATTTTCCGGTTATTGAGAAGAGATTGGAACCGCAAGTCGGTGATGTAGAAGTCGTTCCCACCGGAAACGAACGCATTCTTTTTGTCGATGATGAACCGGCCTTGGCATATATCGGGAAACAAACCCTTGGAACCCTTGGCTATGATGTTACCACTTGCACCAGCAGCATTGAAGCGTTGGAACTGTTCAAAACCAGACCGGACAGATTTGATCTTGTCATTACCGACATGACCATGCCAAATATGACGGGTGATAATCTAGCTGAAGAACTAATACGAATCCGGCCTGAAATTCGCGTTATTCTCTGCACCGGTTACAGCGCAAAGGTTAATGAACAACAGGCCATGGCCTTAGGCATCCGGGCATTTGTATGGAAACCTCTAATGAAACGGGAAATCGCCAAAACGATTCGAAAGGTGCTGGATGGGAAATGATACCAAGTAGTATAGGTGTCAGGTGCCGGTGTTCATATCACAGCCCCCCCGAACTGCCCCGCCGAGACCACTTTTCCCAAGCGCAGTATCGGCGAAAGCATCGTATCCTAGTTTGTGGTATTTACATTAAACGTCAAAAAATTCGCATCACGAAAACACGAAAGATTGAAAACACGAAATTTTTCTTGGATTTTTCGTGTTTTCGTCTTTTCGTGCTTTCGTGATTAATTCATCCTCTTTGGCTCCCTGCTAGATCGGGAATTACGCTTCGTTCCAACCGGCTTGTGCGGGTTGGGTTGAGGTTGATTTTCAAATGCGCTTTTGTTAGAAGGATTGCATTCGTTCACAGGTTAAAAATTCACAGTTCAGGGTTACCTGTGTTCAGAGGTAGTTACAAGTGCAGGCGACACTGTTTCCAGCCGCATAGACTCCACATTCTTATACAGTTCTATTTTATTCGGTTTCCCTCAGTGCCTATGAATCAGAGGTTAAGATTGGACCTGAACCCGAACCGATGAACCTTGAACCCTGAACCCCTGAACGGTTACAAAGGAATTGATCAAAATGCGAAATTTCCACCCGGGCAAGCAGCGCAGTCAGGGACTGGGGCTTAGCTCTCTGACTGAGGACGAGTTGTTCGACATTCATCTGGCAACTTTAGAAGTGCTCGAAAAAACGGGGATTCTTATCGAAACCGAAGAAGCCCTGGCGATCTTCGACGGCGCCGGAGCCGAGGTTGACCACCGGAATAAAGTCGTCAAAATCCCGCCTTATTTGGTGGAGGATGCCATTCGTTCCGCACCCTCCAAGGTGTTGCTGGCCGGACGCGATCCCCGCCACGACCGGGTGCTGGAAGCCGGCCGGGTCCATTTTGCCAATTTCAGCGAGGGCATCGAGGTGGTCGATCCAAGCAGCGGGCAGCGACGCAAGCCCGTCAAGGCCGATCTAGCAGATGCCGCTAAACTGATCGATTATCTGCCTGAAATCGATGTTTGTGAAAAGGCGGTCGGATCCAGTGACGTCACTCCGGAAGTCATTTCGCTGCACAACGCCGAAGCCATGCTGTCAAATACAACCAAGCATTGCTGTGTCGGCCCCGGCAACGGGTATTTGTTGCAAAAACTGGTTGAAATGGCCGGCGCCATTGTCGGCGGCATCAAAAAGTTTGCCGAACGCCCAATCCTGTCTTTCACTACCTGCCCGGTCAGTCCCCTGCAGTTGATCGATGAATGCTGTGAAATTATTATGGCCGCCGCCCGCAGCGGTTCGGTGGTCAATGTGCTGTCCATGGCCATGGCCGGCGGCACTTCCCCGGTGACCCTGGCCGGAACCCTGGTCACTCACAACGCCGAGGTCCTCGGTGGCATCACCCTGAACCAGTTGACCCGCAAAGGGGCGCCGGTCATATATGGCAGCTCCACCACGGCGATGGACCTTAAAATCGGTGCCGCGTCGGTAGGCACCCCCGAGTGTGCCATCATCAGCGGCGCCGTGGCCAGGCTGGCCCGCTATTATGCCCTGCCCAGTTACGTCGCCGGCGGGTAGAGCGATTCAAAGATATCAGACTCCCAGATGGGCCACGAGAAGACGCTCACCGGACTCATACCGGCATTGGCAGGCGCCAATCTAATTTATGGACCGGGAATGCTTGAAAGCGGCCTCACGTTTGATTTTGCCCAACTGGTTTTAGACAATGAATTTGTCAGGATGATCAAACACGCCATCGGCGGCTTCGAGGTCAGTGACGAAACCCTGGCCGTCGAGGTCATCAAGACGGTGGGACCGGCCAAAGATTTTCTGACCCAGGAACACACGCTCAAATACGTGCGGTCCCACTCTTTGCCAGAATTTATCGACCGCGACAAGCGGGAAAGGTGGCTGGCTGCCGGCGCCACCGACAGCTATGCCAGGGCGGTTGAAAAAACCCGGGACATATTGCAAAATCACAAACCCCAGCCGTTGCCGGAGAAGGTGGCAGCGGAAATTAGAAGGATTATTACAGAAACCGAAGGCGAGTTGGGCGTTTAGAAATTAATGTGGTGCCTTTGTGCCAAATAAATTTTAAATGAAAGAAGAAGCTGATCATAGAAATGCCTAAAATTGCAAAATGCCTAAAATGCCTAAAATTGAGGTATTCTATCAATATTAATTAAAAAATAGGTCTTGGTTCTAAAATCGGCCAAGGCTTATTTGTAGGTTGGATTGAGTATCCTGAGTTCTTAGTTGGAATACTTCGCCTTTGGCGGACCAACCTACGTGTCAGTCATTTTCGCGCTATCAGCGAAACCCAACAAAATGGCCGGAGAAAGGATCATCCTCGATTTTTCTGATTTCTGCTTATAACTTGCGTTGCTATAAATGACGGAGCGTAGCGACACCAAAACTTTAGGCATTTTAGGCATTTTAGGCATTTTCGAATTTTAGGCATTTTCGAATTTTAGGCATTTTAGGCATTTTCGAATTTTAGTCATTTCCACAGTCCATATGCCGTACCAAAATCTAAATGGCTTAAAGGGGGAATAGCGCCTATGAGTAAAAAATTTCGAATCCGCATGGGAGACGGTGAACTGGTATCCATGGCGGCGGCGGAAATAAAGGAAGACATTGCAGCCGGTACCCATGAAGCCGCCCAAAATGCTGAAATTCCCGAACTCAGTGAAGCGGAAAGGCAAACCCTATTTGAGATCATGGCCGAGCCCTCGCGGGCGGTCAGCGTTCGGCACGGCCGGGAGGTGATCGTCACGGATGACGGCTGCTCGATGAGCTTTTATTCCGGACAGGACAGCGGCGGTATCGGGGTGTCTCTTAGTCGGATGCAGGCTGTTTTAATCTACGAGCGCGCCTGTGCGGCGGATACGACCTCCCTGGGGCACAGTGATTACAGCTTCAAGCCGGTCAAGCCGATTATCAATGCCGAAATGAATGAGTATTATTCAACGTCGCTAATGACCACCGCGCCGTTCTTATACGGCGCCCAGCCTAACATGGGCTTATATTTTCAGCCCGACGGCCCCCATCCAAATCCGGCCGACCTGCTACCCCTGGGAAAAATTAGGGAAGCGCAAGACGTCCAGGAAGCCGCCGCCGCCCAGTTGCGCGAAGATCTGGTTTATGTGGGCCGCAAATTGAACAGCGTCGGTTGCGAAGGGCTCAACCTGGATACTGCCGGCTCGGCCGGTGATGCGGATCTGCTGGCAGCCCTGGAAGCCATCGAGGAACTGAGAAAGTCCGCACCGGACATGCCGATTATCCTGGGTGGGGCAGGGGAATTCGTATTGGGAATGCACGGGGATATTAGGTTCAAAGACCGACAGCTGGCCGGCATGTATCCCCACGATCAGGCCCGGATGGCCGAGGCGGCCGGCGCCAGCATTTTCGGGGTTGCGGTCGGCACCAGCACCAATGAGTCCTTAGCCTGGAATGTCGCCCGGGCCGCCACTTTCGTCAAAGAGGCCGTGACCGCCGTCAACATCCCGGTGCATGTCAATGTCGGCATGGGCGTCGGCGGTGTTCCGATGATGGAGGCGCCGCCCATCGACAGTGTCACCCGGGCTTCCAAATCCCTGGTTGAGATCGGCAAAGCGGACGGCTTGTAGATCGGCGTTGGCGATCCTTTCGGGATGCACCTGGCACATATCTTTGCTTCGGGTATGGGCGGCATCCGGACCACCGGAGATCTGGTGGCCTGGATGCAGCTGACCAAACAGATGAAATTGGCTCAAGCAAAACAGTATGTGGCTCATAAACTGAAAATTGAGGCAGAAGACCTCGTCAATGAGGAACTCATTCGCCAACTCAGGCAGGAATTGGAAATCGGGCTGATCACCTCGGTGGCCGGCAGTCCGAAAGGCATACGGGCCAAGCTTAAAATTGCGGACCTGCTGGATATTAAAATCAATTCAGTCGATTTGTTCAGGTCTCAAACAGGCTTGCGCTAGTATGAATCAAGCAGGGGGAGATTGAGCAGGATCAACTAAACATGAATGAATAATTAATCCGCCGGCGTTTGGGACCAGCAGGTATACATTGTTTTAAATAGGCGAGTACGAGAGAGCGTTCCTCTCGCTGACCGGGAGGCCTCAGGAAGCACCCTGAAAGGGGGCAAGATCACTGGCGCAGCGATGTAAATCCGAAATCCGAAGCACGAAACAAATTCGAATGACATAAATCCCAATGACGAAAACAAGTTCCGAACCAATACGCAATCTAGCGCTGAACGAGTTGATCAGTTTTATGCGCTGGCTTCATCGTTCTGTTTTGGTCGTTTTGAAAATTTGGATATTAGAATTTGTGATTTGTTTCGGATTTCGAAATTCGTATTTCGTATTTATTCTATCTCGTTTGACTCTCACCGGACCGGTAGAACCTTTTAGGGTCCTCCACTTGAAGTGGTGTTTTAATGCCGGAATTAGGTTATGCTAATTTAAAAGGCGGATTAATTGCCGGTCACCTTGACGTTGACGGCCTGACGCCCCTGGGGGGTGTCACGAACCTCAAAGGTGACGCGATCGTTGGTTTGCAAACCAAAAAAACCATGGTCAACAATTTTAGAACCGTGAAAGAATATATCTTCCTGGCCTTCGGATTCGATAAAACCGAAATTTTTTTTCTTGTTAAACCATTTTACCGTTCCTTCTGCCATATTTCTTAACTCCTTCGAGTATCGTTAAATCGATTTACCAACCAAAAAGGCAGAGTCACTCGTGGCTCTGCCGCATAGGTCCGACGTTCTTCTGGTTCTATCGGGGAATTTTATTTGCCCTCCGGCTTGGATTCCCTGAGAGGATTTATGAGACGGAATTGATAGAAATCACCTAAATCATGAACTCACTCTGTTATCGCTTATGAGGAAAAAATTGTCAATAATAAAAACGTTTTGAAAAAGGAGACGCTGCGCTTTATCTTTATATAAAACCGACAGAATACCACAATTTTAGGTCATTTTAGCTTATTTTAAATTTTCCATTTCCGACGCCCCTGCCCCTGGAACGGCACCGTGCCCTTTGAGGATGACCGCCATCAAAGCTGTACCTAATATAATCAGGATTCCGCCGGCATAAAAGATGCTGGTCAGCCCCAAGCGGTCCATAATCAATCCTGATATAATCGGCGAAACGATCATTCCCGGGCTCCAGCCCGTATCCGTTAGCCCCATGGTGGAGCCCATTCCGAGGGTTTTTCCGGCCCGGCCGGTCAGTACCAGGCCGCCGGGCATGGAAATACCGTTGCCGATCCCCATTAAGATGTTACAGGATAAAACCATTATAAATCCCTGGCCCAGCGGGATGCCCCAAACGGCCATTCCGGATATCAGGGATCCGGTTACGATCATGTACAACGGATTAATCCGATCGGCCAACCCTCCACAAAGCCGCTGCAGAAATGCAATCAGAAAAATATTTACCCCCAGAATAATCCCGACCTGTGAACTGGAAATATTGATCTGCAGGGCCAAAAGTGGCAAAAAAGTGTAGACGCTGCCCTGGCCGGCTGCCAGGAAAAAGCGCAGCAGGAAAAGACCCAAAATAATTCGATTCTTTAAAAGGATTTTCAAAGGCGCGGGCGGCTGCCGGCTCTGGCCCCGCTCCCGTTGGCGATCTCCGGGTATAAACGCCGCAACTCCGAAAAAGGTCACCAGCGCCAGACCGCCCATGGCATAGAAGGCCATCTGCATGCCAAAATAATCGCGAATAATTCCGCCGGCCACCGGTCCCACGCCCAAACCCAGCATGACCGCCATGTTCTGGGTTCCCAGGTAGAGACCCAGCTGGCGCTTGGGGGCAATATCCGCTACCAGGGCCATAGCAACCGGTGCCACTAGAACCGACGTTGTTCCATGCAGCAGACGGACTAAGATCAGCGTTTCAACCCGGGTGGCCAGTATGTAGAGAACCGATACCAGGGCGTAGAGCAAAAGGCCCAGCGCTATAAACGGTTTTCTGCCCCAGCGATCCGAAAGACGTCCCGCCAGGGGATAGATTATTGTTCGGGCCAGGTTGAAGCTGGCGATGATCAGCCCCACCTGAAATCCTCCGGCCCCCAGTTCAACGGCGTACACCGGCACCAGGGGCCAGATGATACCCAACCCGATCATGGCCACGCCGACCGAAACCGACAACCAGAACAAAATCCAGGATGGTGTTGAAAATCGTTGAAAAATGGGAACCCCCTAATAAAATGACTAATGAATAATGAATATTGAATAATTAAGGAATTCTGTCATTTATATATCAAGCTCTTTTTCAGAGAATATTCTCTAATTGGAAATAACAAATTTATGCTTTAGGGAATAATTTGTCTCTTCAAAGGCCTTTGGTTCAGATTAATTCGGCTTAAATAATGATAGAATTCCACCATTTGTCATTAATCATTATTCATTAGACATTTATTCGTCATTATTCATTTATTCGTCATTATTCATTTACTAGTCATTCTCAAAATAAACTCCCGGATACGCGTAATTGCCTGCCGGGCGAGCTCAATCGGGAAGGCGTCAAAGGCATGCATGCCGCCGGGATAAATCGCCATTTCAGCGGGATTGCCGGCCGCCAGCCAGCGCTGGTGCATAAAAAGAGAATCGTCAATCAGCGGATCCAGAGTTCCCACAGTAAACAGGGCGGCCGGCATTGCGCGAAGATCGGCGTACAACGGCGAAATGCCGGGGTCGCGGAAGTTGCCCGCCGGAATATAGTTTTTGTTGAACCAGCGAATTATTTCGGTGTTTAGGATCAAATTTCGTTCACCCCAATTGCGGGCACTGGGTGTCATCGACAAATCGTATACGCCGTAGGTCAAAACGGCACCGCAAAATCCACTGAAATTGTGCCGGTCGCGCATTCGTAATAGGGTCAACGCCGCCAGGTTCGCGCCGGCCGACTCGCCCCCGATCAGAAGCTTTTGCGAGCCGAACTCGGCCAGACAGTTTTTCACCAGCCACAGAGCGGCCGCTTCACAGTCATCCGGGCCTGCCGGATAAGGGTCCTCGGGGGCCAGCCGATACTCCACACTGACGACTGCCACCTGACATTTTCGTGAGATAGTGTCGAGCATTTCATCGAAGTGATCCGCCTGGCCGAGCATGAATCCGCCGCCATGCATATGCAGATAGACCGCTTCAACCTCTTCCGGCACAAATACCCGCAGGCGAATTTCGCCGGCCGGGCCGTCAATTATCCGATCCCGGGCGCCGGCCACGTGTCGAATCGGCCCCCAAATGGAATTGCCGGCAGCTCTCGCCGCCCGTAAGTCCGGTGGCCGAAAAGTGCATATCAACGGCACGGCTGAAAGGCTTTTTTCGATGGTTTCGTTCAACTCCGCGGTTTCGGGATCAATATTGGCCGGATCAAAGACCTGGGGATCGATAAAAAACACAATAAAACCTCACGAAATTTCTACAGCATTTTGGATATTGTCAGTTTGAAGACCGTCGAGGCCAGACATCGAGAAAACAATTTGGCTCGATAGCGCATTTTGTCTGAATTAGCAAGTTCGAACCGGTGCCTTTCCGGAAAACCTTGAATTGAAGAGTCCCGTGATGGAGGAGTCAAATTGCCTTACGCCAGGCCGCCGGTTCCTTCTCATCTTTCTTGGTCCCAAATGAGTTTGGTTTCAAGAATTGGGTATTTCACCTGTAGGCAGATCAACATGCCCTTTGACATCCATAGGCTGTTCTTCTATATTACCTGCGCATGGTCGAGTTACAAATTGAAGATTCTAAGTATTCTCCGAGACGACGCTCGGAAAAAAATGGTCCCTGCAGAGCTGTAATAAAATAGAATCCTGAGGAGCAAATGCCTAAAATGATCTAAACTGCCTAAAATGACTAAAATTAAGGTATCCTGTCTATTATAAAATGATAGAATTCCACAAATTTAGATCATTTTAGTCATTTTTTAATTTTAGGTCATTGGTCACTTTTGAAATACAATAACTCAATTAACATCGACAACAAATTATCGGTAGGGCGCCGCTAAACGCCTGATGAGGAGCCCTTTATGAAGCGCTGGTTGAAAGCAGGTTTAATCGGATTCGGGATTATTTTGATAGCGGTTCTAGGTGCATTTGCGTGGTTTTTAAACAACGCGCTGCCATTGGGGACGGGTTTTGCGGCCAAGTACCTTTGCTCCAGTACTTTTATATCCCAACGCAATCCGGAAGTTGTGTTTAAGGAGGACGTCGCCCCGATAAATCCGCTTTCGTTGGCCATCGACTATCAGGTGCATCACCAACAAAAATCAGTCAGCGCAGATGCGTTCGGATTTTTCCGGGCCAAGGCAATATACCGTGACGGCTGTGGATGCTCATTAGTTATTGGAACCACCGAAGAAGATATGCGCCGGCAAGCTTTTTACAAGCCGCCGGCCAAATACGTCAAACCCAGTCGACGTATTGATATAGCCTGGCCGGTTGGCAGCCGGGGACCGGTGGATCCCGCCTCAATAGGCATTGATCCTGGAAAACTAAACATGGCTCTGGAGGCTGCTTTTGCTGAGCCCGGACCCGCCAAACCAAAAAAAACCCGGGCCATAATCGTGGTTTATGACGGGCAGTTGGTAGCAGAGCGATATGCGCCCGGGTTTCATAAAGATATGGCGATACTTGGCTGGTCAATGAGCAAAAGTGTGACCAATGCATTGGTCGGCATTCAGGTAAAAAAGCAATGGCTGGACATCAAAGCACAGGCGCCGGTTCCGGAATGGCAAAACAACGGCAACCCTCGCCAAAATATTACCATCGATCAACTACTGCGCATGAGCACCGGGCTTAGATTTGAGGAGTCTTATATACCGCCGGACGACACGACCCGCATGTTATTTGAAAGCTATGATTTTGCAGCTTATGCCGCAGTCAGACCAATGGAGGCCGAGCCTGATGCGAAGTGGAATTATTCCAGCGGCGTGGCCAATATTATTGCCCGCATCGTGCGTCAGACGGCTGAAAAGAACGACCCGTCGTACTATAACTTTCTCCGCAACGATTTATTCGATAAAATTGGAATGTACAGCGCGTTAATGGAGCCGGATCCATCAGGCACCTTTGTGGGTTCATCCTATACATTTGCCACACCGCGCGACTGGGCCAGGTTTGGTTTGCTCTATCTTCAGGACGGCGTGTGGAATGGTGAACGGATACTGCCGCAAGGCTGGGTCAAATATACCGCCACACCCACACCGTTGGCTCCCCAGGGAGAATATGGCGCTCTTTTCTGGCTGAATGCCGGGTCCCCGTCGAACCCCGCAGATCGACGCTGGCCCCGCGCGCCGCGGGATGCCTTTGCTGCTACGGGGTTCCAGGAGCAAAAAGTGATTATCATCCCATCTAAAAATCTGGTCCTGGTCCGGTTCGGCGCCACATCGGATCGGAAGGCCTGGAACACGGACGAGTTTATCGCTAATATTTTGGCAGCGCTGCCAAACTAGTTCTCAAAAGGCATAAAGTGAAAGGTATGAAAAGCGGGTAAATGGGACAAGGCAATGGGTAAGGGTAGAAGGTATAGGGTATATGGTTTAAGGTATAAGGTATAAGGTGTAGGGTGTAGACAGTTACCAACTCAGTTTTGCGTAAATTGTGCAAAATATTTGTTGGCATCTTTGTAAAGCACTAACAAACAAGCATCTACAAAGATTGGAATTGAATTCAACTTTGTCACGACGGTAATGTCGTTTGAGACATTTGAATTTTGGAATTTCGGATTTGTTTCGTATTTCGATTTTCGAGTTTCGTATTTCCGGTTTATCCGGGTTAGGGTTTAAGGTTTAAGGCTGATGGTGGTGGATTATATGAAATCATCTAATTCTGCCCTCTGTTTTCTGCGTGCCGCGGCGAAGCTCGACGTGTTGGGTCGTAGCTGAAAGCGAAGCCCAAAGAGCGAAGACGGGTCATCTGTCTTTTGACACCTGAAGCCTTTATTAAATTACGCACCTATAACCCATAAAAAGGCAAATTTAAGATTGCAAAAAGTTATTGAAAAGTCTCGATCCTGGAGTGGTGGAGTACTGGGGTTTTGAAAGAAAACAACAAAGCTTCAGCCAATACTCCAACACTCCTGTACTCCAATACTCCAATACTCGGAAATCTATAAATATCTGAGGACCTACGATGGATTACCTTCTTTTGGGTGATAGGCCGTTAAATTATTATGAGGCCAAGCAGTCATGACCAGATTCAGACCAGCAGAGCAGGGCGCCGCGCGCTACGCGGTAGGCGAGGTTGAGCCTTACGACCAGAAAAATGAGATGTTTAAACGTCCCTTTTGGGATCCGTCAATGATGGATCTGGGGGAGCGGTTCTATCGCAAACCGGTGATGCCGAAGGACAAGCCCGGTTACCGGCTGCAGGATCAGGCCCTGGTGAATGCCGCCTGGCGCCTGAAAAACGAATTTGCCCAGGGGGTGCGCGGCGGCCGCATGGGATTTTATGATTGGGAATGGGACGGACATTACAACTATCCCCGGGTGCCGGACGGAATGACGCTCACCGAAAAGGATCCGGCCTCGACTACCCGGAGCGTTAAAAAAGCGGCTGAATTCTTTGGGGCTTCCTTAGTAGGGATCTGTGAACTGGACCGCCGCTGGCTGTATTCACCGGCCTATCTAATCACACCTGCAGGCGGCAAGGTCGTTGAAAACAATATTGCCGATGAATTTAAATATGCCATCGCCATTGCCGTCGAAATGGACTACGAGGCCATCAGCTGCTCGCCGGCGCATCCGGCCTCCGCCGCCACCGGCACGGGCTATTCCCGCATGGCGTTCACGACCGGTCTGCTGGCCCAATACATCCGGGGATTGGGGTATCAGGCCATTCCCTGCGGCAACGACACCGCCTGCAGCATTCCCATCGCCATCGATGCCGGCCTGGGCGAAATCGCCCGCAACGGGCTACTGATCACACCGCAGTTCGGCCCCCGGGTGAGACTGGCCAAAATCCTGACGGATTTGCCGCTCGTCCCTGATCGGCCCATTGAATTCGGTGTCTGGGACTTTTGCCTGGCCTGTGAAAAGTGCGCCAAGAAATGTCCCAGCCAGAGCATCATGTACGGTGCGCCCCAGGCCGAGCGCCATAATATCTCCAACCGTGACGGCATCATGAAATGGCACATCAACGCCGAAACCTGCCTGAATTTCTGGGCCCTCAACGGCACGGACTGTTCCAACTGCATCCGGACCTGTCCCTTTAATAAACCGCCCGGCCTCCTGCACGACGGCGTGCGCTGGGGCATCCTGCACACCCCCTGGTTGAACAAACTGTTTTTGTGGGGCGACGATGTGTTTGGCTACGGCCGCAAAGGGAATTCCATAGATTTCTGGATGCCGGAGGGTTGACATCTACCTCTTGGATCGACCCGTTACTGATGGAGCTTTATAATGGAAAAGGAAGAAATAACCAATGAATTGGAAAAACTACGCATTAGTGAAAACCATTATCGAACTTTACTGAATGAATCCGTTGACCCAACATTTTCCTTCGGGTCTATCTACCATTTAAAGGATTAATTTAAGGCGATGTCTTCGAGTCCCCATGATTTGGTTCTGCGTAGCCGGATTCCGGAAAGCCTCATAATGAGGATAATCATCATATCGATAGTGGGGATC